>ERZ1292633.73-Hain-H41-02um-R1-73-length-141444-cov-57_pt1 | contig 136063 bp, 139 predicted proteins | sample MGYA00564406_ERZ1292633 | MGnify/ENA primary metagenome ERZ1292633 (study PRJEB36523, sample SAMEA6512639) | groundwater metagenome | collected 2019-01-08 | study: AquaDiva: Metagenomics assemblies of 32 groundwater samples
GCGCTTATTATGCATAGTATTACCTAGGTGTCAATGGGTTTGTGCAACAGGCTCTAAGTCCCTCGAATTGACAACCAAGGAAACCCTGCTAGCGAAGGTAGTGTTAATCATCGAGGAACGTCTAGAGCAATTGAATCAGTTGCGTGCAGTCAGCGCACCTCTGCGAGTAGCGACAGACGAGCCTAAAGAATCTGCAAAAGTGGGCGACACACCTTCTGTGCAGCCAGATCCCAAGATTGGTGAGCAGGCGACAGAGTTGCAGGCGAAGTTGAGCGAGGCCAACGATGCTCTGGCGAGTCAGAAGACAAAAGAAACGGCCACCCTGAAAGATCTCTCGAAAACCATCGAAGGCCGTCTCAAGGAGCTGGAAGGGGCCAAGAGTAGGGACGATGCTGAAAGGAGTTTTTCCTGCGAGGGAAAGCCATCGGAAACGAAATACTATCTTCTCGGGCCAGAGGGTACGAAAGAACTTGACCCGAATGATCGCCTGTTGCTTGCCCTTTCCATCGACAGCAAGCCGCTGATCAGTGCGCTTCAGCAGCTGTCCGAACCTAAATTCCAAACTGCGGGCAGAGAATTGAAGACCATGGAACATCTACTGGAAGAGCGTGGAAGAATTTTGGACGCACAGAAAACCTTGCTGAGGGCGACGGGCGATCTACAACGTGAAGTCGCGCCTACTGATCGGTCGAAGCTGGAGACTTTGCTAGACACACTTCGCATGCCGTTCGCAACCACCGGTAGCAAGTAAGGGAGCCCCACGACCATGACCAAGCTTAGCGCAACTCGTATCTCCCTCCTGGCCACAGTACTGCTCGTATCCTGCCTGCCTGGCTGCTATGTCTTCAACGACTCAGCTGCTATGCGTATCGAGGTGGAGGTCTACAAGGGCCCGCTGTCACTCGAACCAGAAATTCAACTTGGAGAGCTATATGGCTATCTAATCGAGGCTCAGAATGGATTGATCAGAGTGCGGGACGTTTTGGAAACCGTCGGCGAGATTGGGGAACTGGGCGACTCTCCTCCCAATAACGGCGCTGACCCGAACAATGAGAATTCTGTCAAAACCTGGTGTGAGAATATTGGTCCAAGAGGTTTGGCTCAAAAGGATATTGATCCAACAGGATGGTTTAGTCGGATCGATTATTTCCACTGCCGCTTGCTTAAATCGTTGGATGATGATGCTGATAGCCTATCCCGCAAACTGATTCTCCCTATTTGTGCGCTGCATAGCACTGGTGCTTGCTCTGCATCCATTCACGCTGCAACAGAGATATCCGTTAAGAAGTTTCAGAAACAGATTAGCTCGGAGAAGTGGTCAAGTCAGGTTGATTCGATAGCACCGCATTCGGGCGCTGACGTGCTTGCACGCTATAACTTGGCGTTGCGCGCAGCGAGCGAGACTGCTGCGGCTATGCAAGCTGCAGCCTTTCGATATGCTACTGCCAGCACAGCAGGTCGCCCGACAAAATTCAAAGTTCGCGTCGCCATGGTGCATTTTATCGCTGCCGCTTCCGAATACGGCAATCAAATTCAAGCTCGAGCCGATGCCTTACTGAAGCAGCTTGGGCCTGAGGGGAGAGATCGACGAGAACTTCCGCTGAGCGTCCATCTTCGGGGAGCGGAACCTACTGACTTCGTTCATCTATATGAATGGTCTGGTGCGCACACCCCTCAATTTTTGGATTACTTGCTCTTTGGGTCCACGACCCCCATTGGAGAAAAAATCAAGATCATCGACCGACTCTACGCCGACCATTTTTGGTCGAAGATCAACACGGTCTATGCCAGTGGCCGTGGCAAGGCTCAGATGGCATTCATCAAGGATGAAACTGGCAACTGGAATCTCAAGAGTTTCGATAATGACCCCACTGAATTGCTGGATGCCTATACCAAGGTTACAAAATCAACTCTCGAAGGTGTCGTCGAAATCGCCGGTGAGATTGCCAGCGGCGGCGCCGATGCCGGGTTCAAGAAGGCTGCGGATGAGCTCCTTGCCATTGCCCGTCAAACTGACCCTGATAAACCCCTGCAGGCCACACCGTCTGGCGGTGCCTTGTCGTTGAATCATCTCCGTGCCCGTATCGACGGACAACTGAACTCCACGCATGTACGAACTGACCTGAACAAAGATAAAGAGCTAATCGATAAAGTCAAAATAGCAAAAGAAGCCAGCGATGAAGTCAAAGCCTCGCTTGAAAAAGCCAAACAAGATTCGACGTTAAACACACAGATCCTGGCTGAGGAGGAAAAGACTGCCGGGACCGCGCTTGCGAACGCACAGAAGGACCTGGCCGCTCACCGAAAAACTGTCATCGAGAAATGGGCTGCACTCATCGATGACCATAGCCAGTTGGTCGATCTGCTCAGTTCGACGGTCACAAAGCAATGAGTAGCGTCACAACGGTCGAAAGGTGGTTGACAATGGTTCTAAGCTGCGGCACCGCACCGTTGCCCTATACGCCAGACGGCCAAGCGGTGGGGCAGATCCTTGGCAAGATTGATGTGATGCTCGCGCAGCTCGACCCCACGTCCACCCATACTGTTCGACTGGAGCGGATCAAGCGGTCTATGACCGAGTTGAAAAGTGCCAAGGTTGGACAGGCCGTTGCGGAGCTTCCAATGAAGGATGGTGCGCTAGACCGCGTTGGTTGGGATGCGAAACCTGAAGCCGACCGACGAGCGGTCTGGGAGAAGGTCTCTGCCATCCATGATGAACTGCGTTCCCTAAATGCCGCCTCGCTTGTCAGTGGAAGGCGGTATTTTGCGCTGTTCTCCATACTGTTCCTTCTGGTCGTCTCAGGCTATCTGTGTGTGCATCGACAGGCAGGCAGTTCTCAGGTAGGGGCGGGCCTTCCGTCTGTAAAAATCGTTGAGACTCTGAATCAGGCACGATTTATTGAGCTGAAGCTTGCCGCGTTGAAGGATCGGCAGAATAGGAAACTTTCGGGCGCGCCTGCTGCATCGCTTGAACAGGAACTCGCCGTTGAGTGGAAGGCCATTCAAGATCAGTGGGTGTCTGCGAAGCACCTGCTGTATGGTATCGCGCTGCCCTATGAAACCATGCGGTTGATGGGCATGTTCTCGGCAGAGTCTGAAGCGAAAGACAGCAGCCTCTTTGTCACATACCAAGCTTTCTTAAAACATCTCCACGCAGACCTCGAAAGCCTCAGTACGTCATATTTTTGGACCAGTCATCCCTGGCGCTGGCTTGAACTCTCGCTGTGGGCGAGCATGGGTTGCTTGGTCGGCCTGCTGTTCTATATCGCCGGTCTTCTTGGGAAGGGAGTGTTTCGGCCTGAAGAAGGGACGATGTTCATGGCCGAACTACTTATGGCTCCCATAGTCGTCCCAGTGATTTTCTTTCTCTTCACCTTGAGCGGGATCTCGGAGTTCATTCCCAGCCAATCTTCAATCACGATGAACATTGGGATAGCATTTATTTTTGGCTTCGCCATTCGTCGTACCATCGGCATTCTCGACATCATCAAAAAGCGGTTCTTTCCTGATCCTACGCCGTGAGGGTGAGCGGCATCTTCTGATAAGACAAGTTGCCGTGTCGTAGGGTTTGGAAAGGTCGGGATGATGGTACGCCGTAAGTTCGTGTCACTCTCGACAATCCCCAACCGATAGCTATGTAAATGTGGGAAGACTTTGAGAGCTCTAGCCACCATTGGTAAGCCAAGAACGTGCACTCGGAGCAGAGGATGAGATTTGCACTGATCTTTCTTGCAATGTTGTTAGCGGGATGTGCATCAACATCACTGCCTGGTGCAATTGATAGCAGATCTTATTTCGCACAGGGGGTTGAAGCACGGATCCGCGGCAATAATGGAATTGCCCCTACAGTTGGCTTGGCATTGGCGGGTGGGGGTACCAAGGCCGCTAATTTTTCAATCGGTGTCCTACAGGGCTTGACGGAAGCGGGAGTGATGAAACGTGTGGATGCGGTCTCGACAGTGTCCGGAGGCGGGTACGCAGCACTCTGGTATTTTGCGCGCCTGTTGAATCCTGACGAACATCCCAAGAAAAGCAGGGGCATCAGCCGTCAGCAGTTTGTTACCGAATTCTTCACAGATTGTGTGCCTTACAAATACTTTGATTATGGGTACATCTCAGAGTCGACGAGGCAGGTCGCTTCATCAAAAGTTTGCCCTAACGGGCTTACAAACTTCGTGAAAACAACGAGAGCTCCCGGCCATCCGGATCATAGCGGGTTCCTGCAGGATGAAGCTCGCTATCAAAACTACCTTCGTGGTTATCAAGATCTTTTCGGGTGGATAGCGCCATTCCGGTATAGCGAGACGACTAATGGCAAGCCACAAGTCATTCTCGACTTTATTGGATTGACCCTGTTGACGATAGGAGCGATGGGAGGCAATGTGGTGCCAAACCTCGTGTTCGACTGGGAGATTCCAATGTCTCCATCTCGATGGCGTTATGAAACAGGAATAGTCCGAACGTTTGGCGCCACACCACCAAATTGCTCACAGCATTCGGCAACTTGTGACGAAGACATTCGGCCAACTGGTGATGAAGAGTGGGTGAGAACTCAATTCACGTTCGACCTCCTGCGACAAGAGTATGAAAAAGGGGCAGTACCCTTGTGGATCATCAATACCACAGCGGGGGAAAATCGTAGCTGGCTTTATTTAAATGGCACTCCGGTACAGAAACGCTTTCAACTTACAGCTTTTGAATTTTCTCCCTACGGGTCTGGCTCCGGTCTTTTCGATTACTCGACAAAACAATTGAACAATTTGCGCCCGTGGGAGGCTGCAATCTCGTCCGCAGCATTTCTCGACTCCCAGCAAAAGGTTCTGCGGAAGTGGCTCGCGCTTGCTAACCCTGCTTTGAAGCTGACTACGCTTGATTGGGGGAGAAGTGTTCCAAACCCGCACGTTTCTCTGGCTGAAAACATCTTGCACAAGCTACTCCCCTTTCCCCTGTATCTCCTCCATGGGCGAGCTGGAGACTCTGCAGGTGATTTTGTGAATATCCGCCTTTCCGATGGGGGCCAGTCGGAGAACCTGGGCGCTTACGCGCTCATCCAGCGAAAGTTGGAAGACATTATCGTCTCAGATCATTCTGCAGATAGAAGTGGATCAATGGCTGATATTTGCCGACTGAAGTACGGTCTATTGAGAGACCAAGCGCAGGAGCCCTTGTATCTCTATCTTCCTGGCCTAGCAAACCTTGACCAGGTCTGCAACCAAGACCTAGAGATGGGGTACGATATTTTCAGATGGGAGCATCCCATTGTGCTGGGCTGTATCACATCCAACCCTCGGGATGTGACCTGTTCTGGTGAGCAGCAATTTGGGCGCATTCACTTTCAGCGGCTCTATCTCATTAAGCCCGCTCTGCCTAGTTCACAAAGTCACCACGAGTTCGGGAGTGTGTTGGCTAAGGTCGCAACAGTCTGCCGGTTTGGCAGCAGCACAGAGGCTTGCAAAACTGCAGTCCGAGAAAATTGTCATCACTTCCTGACCGGCAATAGCTATTCAAGCCAAATTGGCGGGACGACTGGCCCGACTCAGTCCTGGCATTTTGAGAACGATGTGAGTTGTGAGTTGATCGGTTTTATGATGATCAATGCGTTCAACAAGGGAGGGATCGACGATGATGATCTTTGCCCGTATGTGCCTCAAAACGGTACTGCGGCGATCACGGGAGATTCATCGCCGTTTCTATTCGGAGCCTATAGAGAACTAGGGCATTACTATGCAAGACAACTCGGGTGGTTTTTTGGCGTTGGCGTCGAGCAACTTCCAGTTGATACGGGGCTTAGACAAGCTCGGTATCGAGAAGAGATCGCATACCAGATGAAAAATGCCCTGATACCGATGGCGCGTGTCTCTGATGGTAAGGCAGGACCGATAGCGGTCTGCCTCAGGTGAGCCGATCGTTAAGCCTGAGGAGGGCGGGTTTGACCATGCTACTGTATGCATCGTGGTCAACGAGACAGGCAAATGGGTCGAAATAGTCGGCAATCTTGAGCCCGCTTGAATAGTCAGGTTCCTGCCACGCTGCGTGATCGTGTGAGTGCGAGTACGAATTAATGGCCGGCAGTGCTCCGCTCGGGCAGCTGCAGGTAGCGTGGCGTATCAGTAGGAAGTAGTGATGTAAGAATGTGCCAGTGCTAGGGGAGGAAACCCAGATGGATCGAATAGTATGGCAAACCATCGATCAACAGCAGCAGGCGACAGGTCCAGCCCCTGGTCTAGTGTCAATGCTGCGCACGGATCGTGCGAGAATTCCTGGCGGCTGGCTGGTTAGAATTCTGGTCCTACACCGCGAGCAAGCTGCGCCTCCTGGTGGAGCTGTGGAAATTGAAACCGGTGTGGCAAGTGGAGTTACATTCGTCCCTGACCCTACGCATTCCTGGATATAGCGCTACGACCATTGTGCCCCAGCGCCCTCTATGGCAAGGAAGGGCTTGCCTGTCTACAGCGTGACTGTTGCAACTTGCGCTTGGTAGGGATGAGTTCATGGCAGACTTTTGCCAGTTTGTCTCGGCGGACCTCATGGCCATCGAAGCGCCGTTACTATCATGCAGCTGCGGGGGAAGCCAATAAATGGGCACAAGCATTGAGTTCTGGGGAGTGTTTAGCCTCCTTTTCCTAAGCGCATATTTGATCGAGCCAAGGCATGTAGGAATTCGATTTTCTCGGACGCCACCGGTTGTCGCTCGGGTCAACGCTCCGTCGAAGAACGCCACTGATGACCAACGAGTCATCAGTCTTCCAACTGGAGATACATATCAAATCCCTGCTTGCGTCCGAGGCCATTTCGTGATGGTGTTTGATTGGCATGTGCCCATCGTGATTGACGGTGTGGAGCACAAACTCATCATTCCGAAACTTGCTACTACGGACTTTGCCAGCATCCCGCGGATTTTGCATTCACTCATTTCTCCCCTCAATAACACGATTTACGCTGCGATTTTGCATGATTACCTTTACAGGGATCCTGCAGACGAGTTCGCACGCAGTCTACCACGCGAAACTGTGGATCGAGTTTTTTACTGGGGCATGCGTGCTCGTGGTGTGTGGCGATTGACGGCTGGACTTATGTATCTAGGCGTGCGCAGCGGGGGATGGATCAGCTACAAACGGATGCCGAAGGCAGGGTAGTGCTCTTCTAATGTTGGAGAAATTGCCGACCTACTTCTCGCATCTGGTCTATCCGATTGTGGATATGTCTGCGAATCCTGTCAGATGATTGATGCGAGTGATGTAGGAATGTAGTGCAGGGCATTTCAACGTATTGGCGGGCGTAAATGGTAAGCTTCGACTGACCCTGTCCCCCATATTGACTCCCCCCTGAATCCCCGCTAGCCTCTGCCCCGCCAGACAATCACCCGGTTACCAGGAGGTTAGGCCATGACGCTGTGTCGATCTGCTGCAATGTTGGTCTCGTTGGTCCTTGTGCCTCTGACGGTCACGGCTGCGCCGCCGCCGGAGCCGATGGTGGAGTATTCGGCAGACAGCACGATGCAAACCGAAGGCGGCATGACGATGAAGTCCCGCGTGTATCACACGCCCACGAAGCAGCGAATGGAGATGGGCGGGGCGGACGGGAGCGTGACCATCATCCGCAAGGACAGGAAGGTCGTCTGGCAGGTGATGGGCGATATGTATATGGAGATGCCGCTGGATCAGTCCAATGCGCCGGACATGGGCGGGTTCGATATTCAGGAACAGACCGAGGTCGGCGAAGAGACCATCAACGGTTTGAAGACCACGAAGACGAAAATCATCGCGACCAAGCCGGACGGGGCGAAGTTCGGCGGCTTCTTCTGGACGACCAAAGAGGGTGTCACGGTGAAAATGGATCTCCTGTCGAAGGACGGGGATAAGAAGATGCGCATGGCCAGTGAACTCACCAACGTGAAAATCGAGAAGCAAAATCCCGCGCTCTTCGAGGTGCCTGCCGGGGCGACAAAAAACGATATGGGCGCCATGATGGGGGGCGGCATGCCGAATATGGACGACATGATGAAGAACGCCGGACAGGAGCGGGCGAGGGAGAAACGTCCGTCCAGGAGCAGCAGCGAGAGCAAGAGCCAGGACAGCGAGACCCCGGCCGGCGAAGTGAACAAGATGCTCAAAGGTCTCTTCGGCCGATAAGGGAGGCGCGCAATGCGTACGGTCAGAATCCTGAACTGTGCCCTGCTGTTGGTTGCCGTAACGGTGTCCCCGGTTCGCGCCGACGATGTCTGCTTGGGGGATGAGGAAGAGACGAGCGCTAAAGCGGCGGTTGCCGCGTTGACGAAGGCCGAGCAGGCCGGCCGCCCGGCCGAGCTATTCGTGGCCTATCGATTCATCCTTGGCAACGAATGTCTCGATCGTTACGACAAGACCGCCTTGTCTCGCGCCAAGAGCGGTTTGCCAAAGCTGGGCCGTGAATTGGCCAAGGCTGCTGAGGCGAAGGGCCTCTGGTACTCGGCCGATCCGGTGCGGGGCGATGGGAAGACCTCGGCGTTTCGCTACTTCGAAGCCATCGGCGACTATGCCGAAGCCAATCGAGTGATGATGAAGGCGGTGCAGGGGAAACCGGACGATCTCGCGCTCTTCACGGCGGCTTGGGGTGTGGATGAAAATCGTTGGGTCGTGCCGGATCAGAAAACCGGCGAGCGGCAGCCCTATGCATCGCCCGCGGCCTATCGTCAGGAGTTGCAGAAGATGGCATCCGCTATGGCTGATCGGCTGATGAAAGCGGAGGAGCAGGATGCGAAGGGACTCTCGGGCAGCGCGGTTGAGGTGGCCACCTCCGCGATGAAATCTCTCGAAAAACTGAGAGCCGCCGCCGCGTGGATGAAGTTCTCGCCGGCCGGCGACAAGGCGGCGCGGGAACGGGCCGAGCAGCGGAGAGATACGATCACGGCGCGTTCCGATTCGACGCTCACGCAGGCGAATGCCCTGATGTATTACGAGTTCGCCGGGTCGCCGAAGGCGAAAGACAAAGTCGCGCAGGTGAAGAAGAAGATGGAAGAGTCCAGCCGCGCCTTGGAAAAATCCGGCGAGAAGGTGAAGGGGGCCTTCGCGGAGCAGAGCCAGACGGAGCAGAAGAAGTTCGACAAGAAGAAGGCCGACCTCGAAAAGGAACTCGGGTTCTAGCATCGGACTCTTCATGAATATCTGCTCCGGCGTCCGATCCTCTCGCCCGGCGCGGCTTTTCTCGTTCGGCCTCCTCGACGGACTGCGCGTACGCCTACGTCGGCCTTACGTGCGAGCAGCCTCGGCGGGCTTCCGTCTCGAACGCCTCGCGACGGCATTCATGAATAGTTCGGGCTAGCGCAGCCAGGGAGACCGGGTTGACGTACATACAGTCTGTATGTACACTTGCCTTGTGACGTTTCAATGGGACGAGGCGAAACGCACCGCGAACATTGCCAAGCACGGCATTGATTTTCTGGACGTGCCGGAAATCTTCACTAGCCTCATGTTGGTCGGACCGGATCTTCGGAAAGACTACGGCGAATCCAGGAAGATCGGCTTCGGGTACATTCGCGGACGGCTTATGGCAGTTGTGTTTACAGAGCGTGCCAAGCTCATCCGTATCATCTCTGCACGAAAGGCGAATACCCGTGAAGAAGCGCGTTATCAAAAAGCGGTCGAGATCGAATTGGGCAAAAATTGATAGGTTGCAGGACGGGGAGATTGACACCTCCGATATCCCGGAACAAGGAAGTGCGTTCTTTAAGCGTGCGGTACTCAGGCTTCCTGAGCCGAAAACTGCGGTTACCATCCGCCTGGATCGCCAGGTTTTAGAGTGGTTCAAGGCAAAGGGGCCTGGCTATCAGACGCGTATTAACGCGCTGCTGCGGGCCTATATGGAAACGCATCAAGCGTGAGGCTTCTTTACTTCTCTGTGGCCCCCCGTGCCATTCAGTCTCACTCGCCTTCGATCAATCGAGACTCATAGCTGACCACGTTGCCGGTGATCTGGCATAGTCTCACCAGCTATCAAGTCTCTTCTTCTCTCTGATGTTTCCCAAGGGCTTCTCCTAGTCCATCGATTCGCAGAAAACCGTTATCCTCCATTCTACTGAGTACGTCGTAGGGACATCCTACAGACGACTCGAAAACGGGAGGGTAGGACATGTCGAAATGTTTCACATATGTGTGGGTAGTGTTGGCTGTGATTGGAATGACGAGTCTGGTTGGAAGGGCCGACGAAGGCTCTGCAAAGAGTCACCACCAGGAGCTGCAAGGGGTTGTGGTGGAGAAGGGCGGAACGCTTGCGGTGAAGGTTTCCAACGGCGCAACGTATCAGCTCAATGAGAACCGCGCCGAGCGTCATGGGCATGTATTGCCGAAAGCCGGCGACGAAGTCACCGTGGTCATTGATGAAAACAACATGGTGCTGGAAGTGCATCCCAAGGGCACGGAAGGCAAGCATCGGTTTGTCACCGGTGAAGTCGTGTCAATTGGCACAATGCAACATGAGATTACATTAAAGACCGCGAAGGGGGAGCAGAAGTTTCCGCTGGAGAAGCAGGTACTCTCAGCCTCCATCAAGGATGGCGCGTGGGTACGGGCGAGAGTTGAACGAAGCGGGCCACACCGTCGATGTACGTCCAGAAAAGCCCGGCGCTCAAGGGGAGGCCGGGCTGCGGACAGCCGTAGCCCGGCTTTTTTGTGGAAACTGCTTAGTGGGTGGCGACACTCTGCTGCTCTTCAAACGTGCCCGTTCCACAGCCCAATCCTCCATACATCATGCCGAAGAAGCCGCAGTAGGCCCCGGTCTTGAACGCCCAATCGGCACGTGTGACCTTCTCGATCCGGCCGTCATGCATGAGGAACGACACATATTGAGAGCCGACCGGAATCATGGCGGGGAGGGGAACGATGACGACGTAAAGAATGAGGCCAGACCATCGCAAGCCATCGGTCTTGTAGATCCATTCTTCCCTGCCGCCTTCAAGCGACTCCACCCGGTCTGGCTCGCCCCACTGTGCGCGGAGGTCGGTGGCTGTCTTCAGTGTCCCTTCGGGTTCGCCGTTGTGCACGTCGACCACGCCTCTCGTTCGATCAATTTTTGGATGGTCGCTGGCTTCAGTACGACTACCCAGCGTCCAGGCCCCGACACCGACGCATCCCTGCAGCAGCAAGGCCCCGGCCATCCACAGTACAACCAGTCGATACCTCCGCATACAGCCCTTTCTTGTCCCAGCGAATGCTGCGTTCTCGTTCCGGCTGTCGGCCGAAGCCTACTCAGATCTCGCCGGTAAAACAAGGAGACATACGTTTGCACGACAAAGAGCCTCCTCCTGTTCTCCAAGCGGCCTTCTATTGACCATGGGATACGCGCCTGCTATCGTTCTGCTATCAATGCTGTGAATTTGGGAGGTCCCGATGGCACAGGTCCTTGTACGGCAGCTCAATGAGCAGGTGGTGGAACGGTTAAAGAAGCGAGCGAAGGAGCATGGGCGGTCTTTGCAGTCGGAGGTGAAAACGATTTTGGAGGAAGCGGTTCCCGACTACGAAGGTGCTTGGTTGCGAATAGAGGGGTTCCGCAGCCGATTAAAAAAGTCCGGTCGGAAGTTCAGTGACAGCGCGGTGCTCATTCGTGAGGATCGTGATCGGTGAGTCGATACGTCGTTGATGCCAGCGTGGCAATCAAATGGTTTATTCCTGAAGTCCACTCGGAGGCGGCACTTCGGTTACATCGCCCACAAGTTCGACTGCATGTGCCGTCATTCGTGACGTTGGAGCTTGGCAACGTCATCGTGAAGAAAATCCGGCGAGGGGAGCTCACGCCGGCTGAAGGCGAAACGATTAGAGGAGAGTTGAAGCAACTTCCGCTTCAGCAGCATGCGGATGCACGATTATTCCCTGCCGCGTATCAGTTTGCGGTAGACACGCAACGAAGTCTGTACGATTGCCTGTACCTGGCTTTGGCTGCGGCGATTGACGGCATCCTCGTGACGGCTGATCGAAAATTCTACGCCGCTGTGGCCAAGGGCGTCTATGCTCGAAGGGTGATGTGGGTGGAAGATCTTCCACCGATAGCATAGCCTCCTGGGATGCGCTCAGGCGCTGTATCCAATTTTGACTCACACCGTTCTCCTGGAGGTTGGTTTGCCGGACGCTGACTTCCCTCGCTTTTGAGTCCTCGGGGCGACGATTGCCATTCCCCTCCCAAGGTAGGATATCGGGCGCAGGGCCGGCCTGAGTACCATCCGCCCACAGGGAGGATGTGATGGCACCTCGTCGGTACGTTCGAACCTACTATCGGTTTCCGCTCAATTATCCGGTCATCTTCGGTGGGGCGCCGTTTGTCGGCGAGGGTGTGCTGACCAACCTGTCGCTGAAGGGCTGTTCGGTCATATGCGACAGAGAAGTCCTCTGCGGCAGTGATGTGCGCGTGAGTGTGCTTCTCGACCATCAGCCGCCGGCGCTCCCCATCGACCTCGGCACGATCAAATGGGTGAAGGGTCATCAGTTTGGCGTGGAGTTTGTCCGTCTTCCCCTTGACGCCCAACAGCGTCTCAATCGCACGCTCCGGACGGAACTCATCGAATGGTTGAAGAATCGGCAGGGCAGCAGCGACGTGACACAAACGATCGATTTGGATCACTAACCCGCCGATTGCACCCTGCCCCTGTCCTGTTGTACCGCGGACCCGGTGGCTCTCCCCTCCGGACTAGGTTTCTCCCTTCCAACTCCGGTATAATCCGCAATTCATTCCGTTCTAAGAGACTGGCCCCGGTCCAGTTCACGCTCGGTCAACTCATGGTCGGCTGGTGCGTTGTCTCCCACGGCGTTCGATACAAGCAACGCTTCACGAGTTACGCTTCTATAAGGAGTCTGGAATGACTGAAAAAGACGAGAAAAAGCGCGCGTTGGACCTGGCCTTGGCCCAGATCGAGAAACAATACGGCAAGGGTGCGGTCATGAAGCTTGGGTCCGATGAGCGCCCCGCGGATGTCCCGGCGATCTCCAGCGGCTCGTTAGGGCTGGACATCGCGTTAGGCGTGGGAGGATTTCCGCGCGGTCGTGTCATGGAGATCTTCGGCCCGGAGTCTTCCGGCAAAACGACGTTGACTTTGCATGCCATTGCCGAAGCTCAAAAGGCGGGCGGTGTGGCGGCGTTCATCGATGCGGAACATGCGCTGGATCTGACCTACGCCAAAAAGCTCGGCGTCCAGACCGACGATCTCCTCGTCTCACAGCCCGATACGGGCGAGCAGGCGCTCGAAATTGCGGAAACCCTGGTGCGCAGCGGTGCGATCGATGTCATTGTGGTCGATTCCGTCGCGGCTTTGGTGCCGCGAGCGGAAATCGAAGGTGAGATGGGCGATGCCCATATGGGCCTGCAGGCGCGACTGATGTCGCAGGCGCTGCGTAAATTGACGGCGGCGATCTCCAAGTCGCAGACCACCCTGATTTTCATCAACCAGATCCGTATGAAGATCGGCGTGATGTTCGGCAATCCTGAAACCACGACCGGCGGCAACGCGCTGAAGTTTTATTCCTCGGTGCGCCTCGACATCCGCCGCATTGAATCGATTAAAGATGGTCAGGATGTGACCGGCAGCCGCGTGCGGGTCAAGGTCGTGAAGAACAAGATGGCGCCGCCGTTTAAGCAGGCGGAGTTCGACATCATGTTTGCCGAAGGCATTTCGAAATCCGGTGAGATGGTCGATATCGGCGTCGAAAAGCGTGTGGTCGAGAAGGCCGGCGCCTGGTACTCCTACAAAGGTGAACGATTGGGACAGGGGCGTGAGGCTGTCCGCGATTTTCTCAAGGCCAATCCTGCCATCGCCAAGGAGATCGAAGGTAAGGTGCGCGATCTGGCCGGGTTGCCTTCCCGTGGCACGGAGAAGAAGGTCGAGGCGAAAGAAGCCAAGGACGAGAAACCCGAACGGAAGGTCGAGGGGCGCCAGGACGACAAGCGCGGTCACAGCGCCAGAGTCACGACCTAGGTGGAGACAGTGCGGACAGCGCGCAGCACAGAGCGGCGTACGAAACCGACGCCGGATTATCTCACGCTGGCGATCAGGTATCTCGCGCGGACCGATCGAACCGTGGCCCAGGTTGAGCGGTATGTTCTGGAAAAAGGTGCGAGCCGGGCGCAGGGGCGCCTGGTCGTTCGTGAACTGGAGCGCCGGGGTTATCTGAACGATCAGGCTTATGCGATCCGATGGGCGGAAACGAGACTGTCTCGACATCCGATGGGCCGTGAACGGCTCAAGGCGGAACTGCTCAGCCGTGGCTTTGATGATAGTGTTACCGAACGGGCGTTGCGGCAGGCCTACCGTTCGATTTCCGAACAGGAGTTAGCCTGCCAGGCGCTCGAAGGACGTGCGAGCCGGACGCGTCCGGCGCAATGGGTGCGGTTTCTGCGGCAACGCGGGTTCGATGACGACACGATTCAGCAAGTCACTCAGGTAGATTTGGAGACGGGGTTGGACGAGTTATGAGCCAAAGTGTGAACGATCTGCGACGAGCCTTCATCCAGTATTTTGAACAGCAGGGACATCGGGCGGTTCCAAGCGCTCCCTTGATTCCCCAGGCAGACCCGACGCTGCTGTTTACGAACGCCGGCATGAATCAATTCAAGCGGGTGTTTCTGGGCGAGGAGACGCGCGCGTACAACCGGGCGGTGAGCGTGCAGAAGTGCCTGCGCGCCGGCGGCAAGCACAACGACCTCGAAAACGTGGGGTATACCAGGCGGCACCACACCTTTTTCGAGATGCTCGGCAACTTCTCCTTCGGTGACTATTTCAAGGAAGAGGCCATCCGGTTCGGTTGGGAGTTTCTCACATCCGTCGTCGGGCTCTCGAAAGACCGGATGTGGATCACGATCTTTCGCGAGGACGATGACGCCGATCGTCTGTGGCGAAAGATCGGCGTCTCCCCGAGTCGGATTGTACGTTGCGGCGAGACGGACAATTTCTGGCAGATGGCGGATACGGGCCCTTGCGGTCCCTGCTCCGAACTTCATTTCGATCAAGGCCCTTCAGTGCCGGGCGACGCGACGCCGAACGGAGAAGGCGACCGGGTCATCGAGATCTGGAACCTGGTGTTCATGCAGTTCAATCGCGACAGTGCGGGCACCCTGAATCCGCTGCCGAAACCGAGCATCGATACCGGCATGGGGTTGGAACGGTTGACGGCGGTGGCGCAGGGGCGGCTCAGCAATTACGACAGCGATTTATTCGCGCCCTTGTTGGCGGCGATCGGAAGCAGGGCTGACGCACAGTACGGTGCGGTGGAACAAGCGGATCGTTCCATGCGCGTTATTGCGGATCACTTGCGGGCCATCACGTTCCTCATGGCCGACGGCGTCTTGCCGTCGAATGAAGGACGTGGATATGTGCTCCGCCGGATTCTGCGACGCGCGGCTCGCCATGGCCGGTTGCTGGGTATTACCGAACCGTTCCTGCATGAACTGACGGCGACGGTCGTGGAGCAAATGGGCGAGGCGTATCACGAATTGCGTCCGGCAGCCGGCACGGTGGCGGAGGCGACACGGGGAGAAGAAGAACGGTTTATCGCCACGCTCGACCAAGGGTTGCCGATTCTCAACGACATGCTGACCAAGGTGCGGGCCTCCGGTCAGAACCTGCTCTCGGGTACCGAAATTTTTAAGTTGTACGACACCTATGGTTTTCCGATGGACCTCATTGCGGAAGCCTGCCGTGAGCAGGACATCCGACTGGATGAAACCGGGTTTGAAGCGGCCATCGAAGAGCAGCGCACGCGCGCCAGGAAGACGGGAGGGTTCGAGAGTGAGACGGCCCGCCCTGCATTGAGTGAAGTGGCCGCTCGTGTCGGCACGACGGCGTTCGTCGGTTATGAGCATCTGAATTCGGAAGGTGTCGTGCAGGCCCTGCTCAAGGGCGATCGATTGGTGAAGGACGCGCGTGAAGGTGATGACATCGAAGTCGTGCTGGATGTGACGCCATTCTATGCGGAAGGCGGCGGGCAGGCCGGCGATCAAGGCCTCCTGACCGGTCCCGATGGCCGCGTGGAGATTCGTGAAACCACCAGGCCTGTGCCGACCTTGATTGTGCATAAAGGCGTGGTCACGTCCGGTTCGATCCGTGAGGGGGAGCGAGTGCAGCTCGCCGTGAATAGTCGCACCCGGCACGATGCGGCGCGTAATCATACGGCGACCCATTTAGTGCATGCCGCCTTGCGGGATCTGCTGGGGCCGCATGTGAAACAGTATGGTTCGCTGGTGGCGCCGAACCGGCTGCGGTTCGACTTCGCGCATTTCCGCCCATTGGCCTCACGTGACATAGACGAGATCGAGTCGATCGTCAATGAGCAGGTGCGCCAGGATCAGCCGGTGCAAACCGATGTGATGGGGGTGCAGGAGGCCGTGGCCGGCGGGGCGCTGGCGTTTTTCGGCGACAAGTATGGCGATCAGGTGCGAGTCGTCCACATCGATACCTTCAGCAAGGAATTGTGCGGTGGCACGCATTGCCGGCGCACGGGCGAAATCGGTCTGTTCCGGATCGTGTCTGAATCGGGAGTGGCAGCCGGTGTGCGCCGGATCGAATGTCTGACCGGCAGCGGCGCATTGGATTCTCTCAAGCGATTGGAAGCGGATGTCCGTGAATTGTCCGACCTCCTGAAAGTGGCACCGGGTGAAGTTGTTGCCCGTACCCGCAAGTTGAGCGAGCAACTCAAAGAAAAGGAACGGGAGCTCGCGGAGGTCAAGCTCAAGATGGCGAGCACCTCTTCCGGCGACGCGCAGGCTCGCGAGATCAAAGGGGTACAGGTCCACGCGCAACGCACGGACGGTCTCGATGTGAATGGCATGCGGGCGCTGGCCGATCAATTGCGCAACAAACTGCGCAGCGGCGTCGTAGCGCTTGGGGCGGCGAATGACGGCAAAGTGTCGCTGCTCGTCGTCGTGACGAAGGATCTGGTGGGTCGTCTGAAAGCGGGCGAACTCATTAAGGAGATGGCAACTGAAGTAGGGGGGACCGGGGGAGGACGCCCTGAGATGGCGCAGGCCGGAGGAAAAAATCCCGAAGGGCTCGCCACCGCGTTAGAAAAAGTTTTTGGGTTGGTCCAGAGGGCCCTCGAAGGGTAAACTGATGAAAGGCCAACGGATTCTTGCCATCGATCACGGATCCAAGCGGATCGGGTTTGCCCTGAGTGATGAACTCGGGTGGACGGCCCAGCCGCTGGAAACGTTTTACCGGCGAAATCCCGATGCCGACATCCGGCATATTCAGGACCTGGTTCGTGAGCACGAAGTCGGGCAGGTGCTGGTCGGCATGCCGTTTCGATTGGATGGCGAGATCGGTCCCGCAGCCAAGGTCGTCGCGGAGTTCATCCAATTACTGGAGCCGGCGCTGTCGGTCCCGGTGATCACCTGGGATGAACGGATGACGACCTGCGCGGCGGAAGACCTGCTGATTGCGGCTGATGTCGGCCGCCGGAAGCGGAAGGGGATCGTCGACCGTATTGCCGCGGCGATTCTCTTGCAGAGTTATCTGGCGAGTTTGGAACAGCCGGCGACCGGCCAGACGAACGATCTGAACGCACCCGTGGAGACCGATCCCTGGGCCTTTGACGAACCCCGAGTCGATGATGCAGAAGAAAGCGATCATGGGTCTGGCCCTGGCGGCAGTGATGTTCGCGGCTCTCGCGGGGTATCTGGCGCTGCGCTGGGCTCAAAGTCCCGTCGCGAGCGGGCCTCCTAAGCCTCCCTCCCACATTGTCCTCATCCCTGAAGGCAGCACCTTTCAGCAGGTGGCCAATATTCTCAAAAACGACCAGCTGATCCGCAGCCGATCAGCCTTTCTCCTGCTAGGCAAGACGCGGGACATCGATCGAAAGATCCGTCCCGGTGAGTATGAGTTGGATGCCGGCATGTCGCCGCAGGACATGCTGACGAAGCTGCTGGCCGGTCGGGTGGTGCTGCATCCCGTCACGATCCCGGAAGGGTACAGCCTGGCGCAGATTGCCGAGGTGCTGGCGGCGCAGCAGGTGACGGATACGAAAGAGTTCACAAAGCTGGTGCGCGATCGCACGTTTATTTCGACCCTCGGCATCGAGGCCGATTCCCTGGAAGGGTATCTCTTTCCCGAAACCTATTCCTTCGCTCGAGGCACGAAGGCGAGGGAGGTCGTCAAGACGATGGTCGATGGCCTCCATCGCGTGTGGGGCGTCGAGCTGCAGGAACAAGCGGCCCGCATGAAAATGTCCCTGCATCAGGTGTTGACCCTCGCCTCTGTCATCGAAAAGGAAACCGGAGCGAAAGACGAGCGGGAACTGATCGCGGCGGTGTTTCATAACCGGTTGCGGAAAAAGATCCCGCTGCAAAGCGACCCGACGGTGATCTACGGGCTACCGGCGTTCGACGGCAACATTCACAAACGCGATCTCTCCGTCATGAGCCCCTACAATACGTATCGTGTGCAGGGCCTCCCGCCGGGCCCGATCGCCAGCCCCGGGGCCCATTCGCTGCGCGCAGCGCTGTTTCCCGCTCAGGCGTCGTACCTCTACTTTGTGTCGCGTAACGACGGGACCCATCAGTTCTCCTCCACTCTGGCCGAGCACAATCAAGCCGTGGAGAAGTACCAGAAGCAGCCGTTCCGCAAGCGTGCCAGGGGGAGTCTCGTCGCCCACGGCGCCTGATGGTTGCCAAAGCCAGTCACTACACGCCGTGTATCATCTCCTCATTGATTCTATCGTTTGAAAGGGACATTCGTATGAGTGTGATGTCGTGGAATGAGTCGTTGCCGCGTTACCTGGATCACACCGTGCTGCGCCCGGAGGCCACCAAGGCCGATGTGTTGCGTCTGTGCGCGGAAGCCAAGGAGCAGGGGTTCGTCGTAATTTTCGTTCCGCCCTGTTATGTAGATGAGGCGGTCGCCGCCGTGGCAGGGACGGAGGTTCTGGTCGGAATTCCGATCGGGTTTCCCCTCGGTGGGCATTCGACTCACGCGAAGGTGACGGAGGCCATGGAGGCGGTGGCGCATGGCGCGCGGGTGCTCGATATGGTCATCAATATCAGCCGGTTGAAATCCGGCGACTACGATCTTGTACGGCAGGATATGGCCGCCGTCGTTCAAGCGACGCCGGGCGTGAATCATAAAGTGATTCTGGAAACCTGCCTGCTGACGCGAGAAGAAAAGATCACTGCCTGCCGCCTGGCTGTCGAGGCCGGGATGGACTATGTGAAGACCTCAACCGGATTCAATCAAGCCGGGGCGACGGTGGAAGACGTCCGGCTGATGAAAGAGGCCGTGGCCGGTCGGGCGAAGGTGAAAGCGTCTGGCGGCATCAGAGATTGGAAGGCTACGCGTGAGTTGCTGGAGGCGGGTGCCGACCGGATCGGCACCAGCGCGAGTCTGAAGATTTTAGATGAGTGGCGTGCGCAACGAGTTGCCCCTTAGATTAGGTAAGTGAAAGAAAACCGAGCGGTCGTAGCCGTGTTTCTCTGCAGCAAAGTGGCCATACCTCTTCGCACTGATCGACCATCTGGGTTCACCCTGTATGGATTTATGAGTGACGTTCTTCTTTTCTGTGTTCAGTCTCACCGGAAATACTTCGTGCTGACAACCAACATTTGGGTCTGCCCCATCCAGATATTGGGATTGTTGTCGGCTGCAAAATTACGGTGGTCCCGCTTACTATCGCTGCAGTTGCCGCATCGTTGATACCGTTAAAATAGGGCTCCATACTTCATCTGCATCACACCATCAGGAATCTAGCCTAGGCGCGCCGTATGCGGCGTCGTGGTTGGGCGCCTGAACGCATCGCGGGATGCTGGCAGTTGCTCGGAAAAGGCTGCATCAGCCAACGAGGCGGTCAGTCCGTGGATCTACGCGCGGGCTACGGGCTGTGCCATATCCGTTGCTGCAAAATCTATCGCAACATAGCGGATCATTCAGCAAAAATTCCCTCACTGATTCTGAACACCAGTAGCAGCTATTTAAATAACGATCTCAAGACGTTAGCAGATATCAACATAAGCGTAACTCCCTGAGCCCCGTCTTTATTAGAAAATCATTCGCTCGAAATGTTGAGTGGCATGCTAAATGCGTGTAGATGTTTGTCCTTGCGTGGACCCGTAAGTAGGAGTACATGTCTGGTGAATTCAGAAAAGTGCTCGGCTCTTTCACTTTGGTTTACGCGACCGCAACAAGCCTGGCTCTGACTCTCTCGATACCACTGTGTGCCAGGGATCGAGGATTGAGGAGGGCATCAGTGGGTCATGCTTCTCTAAGTCTCTTCTCCTTCATCCCTCAAGCGTGTGGCCGCCGTGATGGGTCATTTTCCAGCAGAGGCCTGTATGCGTGAGAGCAACACGCAAGTTGGAAGGGTGTTGCGTTCACCGCGCGAGCAAGTCAATACCCCGAGTCAAGTCGCGCGCGCTGTTCGGAACGCGACAAATTTCAACCTCAGTAAGAACCTCCTTCAACAAAATCCTTGTAATCGTGACGCGGACGCCGGGGTAGCCGATTCACAGTGGCAGGTGGTGGTATGGGATTCCCAAACTGCTCGGTTGAGACTCATTGACCGTGTGGTTTCAGCTTGTGGTGCTCACACGTATCGGGTCGAGGAGTATGGCGATATTGCAAAAGCGCCATGTTTCTCGTGTTGCGCTGCAGTGGTTGCGTTAGGACCCTACCAGACAGACGAGACTCTTGCCTCCAAAGTTATTGGCCGTATGAAACAGGCCGGATTGACGGTCATCGCCCACGAGCAAGGCGCTCACGCTTGGTCCGTGGGCCTGCGTTGCCGACTCTTATTGGACGGCGCATCGTGCGTGCTAGACAGCGGAGAATCTGGATTTTCGCAAGAGCTGCGGCGAATCATGACGGAAGTCATTGCACACAAAACGCGCGCATCGGCTGAAAAAGAGCGCATCCATGAGATCATGACGACCTTCGGTATTGTGGGAGCAAGCGACGCGATAGAGGCAGCATTTCGACAGGCGTTGAGGGTCAGCTCTTTCAGTGATCTGGCTGTGTTGATCACGGGGGAGTCGGGGACAGGGAAAGAACTGATGGCGCGCGCCATTCACCAACTTGACCCGAAACGCAGCGCTGGTCCTTTCGTAGCGATCAACTGTGGCGCGATCAGTTCCGGTCTTGCTGAAAGCGAGCTATTCGGTCACAGCAGGGGAGCGTTTACGGGGGCAGAGAGGGATCGAAAGGGCCTCATTCGCGCGGCGGACGGGGGCGTGCTCTTCCTGGATGAGATTGGAGAGCTTGGAAGTGACATCCAGGCAAAGCTACTCCGGGTGCTTCAAGATCGCCGCGTCATGAGCGTCGGCACGGACCACGACGTGGGTGTGGATGTCCGAGTGATCGCAGCCACCAATCGCAATTTGGAACGGATGATGGAACAGGGCCGGTTCAGAGAAGACCTGTTCCATCGACTGAACATGCTCTCCGTCCAACTCCCGCCGCTACGGGAGAGGGCGACCGATCTCAAGCCATTGATCGATAACATTCTTGGGAAATATCGATCGGCTGTAGCATCGGAACCTTCTGCAGTTGACTGCGACTTCATTGAGGCGCTGGCTCAATTGGAACTTCCTGGTAACGTGAGACAACTCGAGAACATTGTCCGGCGCGCCGTACTCAATAAAATAGACGACATGCCTTTAGGCCTGAGCGATCTTCCTCCGGAGATTTGGCGGCAACTCTGCGCGAAGAAACAGGAGCACAACGGACAAGCCGGCATACAGTGCCGCGCAAATCCGACGGTCACTCCACATGCACCGTTATCGTCCGGAGAGTTTATCGCGACCCTCTTCACAAGGATGGATTCGAAGGAATGGAACCTCTCGCATGCCGTCGAGCATTGTGAGCGATTGCTGGTAGAAGCGGCATTGCAACGTGCGCAGGGGAATCACTCCCAAGCCGCACGAGTCTTAGGAGTGACTCCCCGCACGTTGTACAACAAACTGAAAAAACCCCATCGCGATAGTGATCCTTGAATTCCGCATGATCCGGAAACACTATTCCGGATCGGAGCCGATCCTTTCCGGAAAGGTCTTTCTTCTCCTCCTTCCCTCCCGGCGCCTATTCAAGCGGTAAATCACCGCAAGCTGTCGGTTTTCCATATCAGTGATCACCGAACTGGAGTGTTACGGGCGTGGCACGTTCGCTGCACGATGCCTTGATCATTGAGGATGAAGATTGTGACCACCGAACAATTCGCTTTTTTATTGAATCGGTTCGTGCGCTTTAAAGTGAGCGATGTCACCATCCCCGGTCCACAAGAGGTCGTCAATGAACTCTATGGACGCGACATGGTGCAAGGGAAGGTCGTCGACATCACTGTGAGCGGGACGATGGAGCAAGCATTCATCATCGTACAAGTGGAAGGAATGAATGCGCCCCTCATCCTACCGGCGGAAAAGGTGATTGGGATCACGGATCGGTGAGTGACGTGGTGCATCAACTATCGGCGGATCTCTCACATGAATCAAACAAGGAATGACACAAAAACGAGTGAAACGTGCCGGTGCAAGACCACAGAGGGTTTTGCTGAGGCCGGGAATCTCAGGTTGAATGGTGCGCACGTCTCGACCACGCAGAGGCACAGGTCGGCGCCGTTCACACAGCCGAAGATCTTTCTCGGTCATATTCCTAAAGGGTGGCGTGGAACGCAAAAGACGATTGAGCATGTACAGGCGCTGATTCGAGCCGGAGCGAAAGATTTTTATGTTCGTCAGAAGGCCATCGACATTCTGCTGGAGAAGCAAGTCAAGCCCAAGGACTACCTGGCCGAGATCAAAGCCCTCTTCGAATGGGTCCAGCAGCATGTCCGTTATACCAAGGATACCGTCCAGGTGGAGGTGCTCCATTCGGCGCGGCGTATGCTGGAGCTGCGGGCCGGCGATTGCGACGACATGGCCATTCTCCTGGGAGCAATGTTGGAGGCAATCGGTCACCCAGTGCGGCTGGTGCTCAGCGGGCCAAACCCACTCCGGCAGGACCTCTTCAGCCATATTTATTTGGAGGTGTTTCACAAAGGCCGCTGGATTCCGTTGGACGCCACGATGCCTTACCCAATGGGCTGGGCGCCAAGCACAATGGTGAAAAAGATCATTGCTATCACAAGGAGGTCGAACATGATGGCCGAGGATATGGAACTGCAAGGCATCGACGGAGTCGGGGCCGTACCGGACTGGCTAAGAGGACTGCTCCGGACGGTACGCACCGAGGCCGTACAGCCCAAAGACACGAGGATAAAGTCCCTATGGGACCTACTAAGGCAACGGCAATTGCTGCGCCGAAGCCCATGGCTCACGACGGTATTGCGCCGTATCTGGAACCGTGGGCTGTCCGCTCGACCTCACCCGCGCACAGCGCGTCGGATAAAACAGAGGTTGCGTCGTTGGGGCATCTTGCCTCCGATTTCAGCGATTGCGGCGGCACATCGCCCGGCAGGCATGCGTCCTGTAACGCGAGCGCCGGTTCAGACGGTTCGACCTGTAACGCTCAAACCAGTCGCATCGCTACGGCCTGCGACTATGCAACCGGTGCGGCCTGTACAGATGAAGCCGGCAGGAACGAAAGCGGTAAGGAAATGAGCTGTCGATGCGAGAAATGTTCCGGTGAGGGTGGCGGTCATACATCGCTCGTGGGGCAACCCTTCGACGCCATGCCAATGGAAAACATGCAGCAGGGGATGAGCCTCTACCATGCCTTCAATGGGTTTGAACCGTCTCAGGTCGTGAAAGTTCATCATCCCAGGGTAATCCCGCCGGTGGTGGTGGAACTGGGCGAACTGGTGGGTCTGATGTATCGCTCCGACAAAGGACAACCGGGGCAACCGCGCACCTACATTCACCGGATGGAACATCCGCCGCGACTGGTCAGCAACATCGAAGGGACACAACTCTATATCGTGGGAGGCAGTTACCAGGTTACTCCAAGAGGGATCGAGGGCTAGAGGACCGAACTCATGTTGGTTAATTTGCATATAGCTGATTCGCCTACACAAGCAGAGGGAATGACATGAAAAATGATCAACAGCTCGGGTTGGATGAGTTGATGATCGTGAACCCCGGTTCATCAGGTGCGGAAGTCATGTTCTTGGGCGAAGACGGAACCTTGTATCAGGTGCAAGGACTGGGTGAGGAAGCGGTGCCTCATGGGCCAGGACAGTTTGTCCTGGGTGAAGACGGCACGTTGTATCAGACGCAGGGCTTGAGTTCGAACGGCGTGGGTGAAGCGGAGGCTCAGGAGCTTGGCCGCTACTTCCTCGGAGAGGACGGGACGCTTTATGAAGTCGTGACTAAATGAAGCAATGGTGGGAGCGTTGGTGAATTGTTTGTAGCACGGTAACTGCAAATTCAAAAGAGGAGGTTGTCATGGCAAAAGTGCAAGGTATGAAAGAAAAACTTCATTCCCCTCTCTTCGATGCGTTCTTCGTAAAGGACGAAGAAAAGGCCGTAGGAGTCAAGAAAACGTTCATAGACTTTATGACAGATCCACGGGTGATTCGCTTCTTTGTGGACGTCCAGAATAAAACTAAGTTGGAAACCAACTTACAAGCAGCCGGGGTACTACCCAGCCTCAACACCTTCGAGGCACGGGCGCTGCGAGTGGTGGTCTCTAGTCTCCACCGTTTTGACCCTACAAGGGGGACTAAATCTGAAATTAAAGCCGAGCGTAACGAAGCCGAGATTTTAGCTGATCTTATCTACAACTCAGTAACCTCTCTGATTGTGGGCGAAAAAATCATGATCGAGATGCCCACCTTTTGGTTTCCATCCGGTGCGGGCGTAAGTCCGGGCTTTCTGACCGTTTCCAACCACGGTGAACCTGATCCGACCGCGACATTCCGTTTCGCCGAGCCTGTCTATATCGAGCCACAGCAGGCCTTCCGTGTAGAAATGGCGTTCCCGCAAGGGGTCCCAGGACAACAAGTAACGCCTCCAGATCCGAATAAGTTAGCGGGCGTGACGGGCCCGTTGCGTATTTGGGTCGTGCTGGATGGCTATCTGACCCGCGATGTCCAGTAACCGGTGGAAACCAGAAGGAGGAACACTATGCAGTACCTAAGTGAAGATCAAGTTACTCAAATGATGGGCATCGGCTATCTCGGCGAAATGCGCCAAGGTCCGGACGGAAACCTCTATCAATATGTGCAGGGGGTGGATGGTCTGGGCAATCCCATCGGCGGCTTCTGGAGCAAATTCAAGCGTGGACTAAGGAAAGTTCATAGCTTGGCTCAACGAGGAGCGTCGTTTATCCCCGGCCCCTATGGAGCAGCAATAAGAGCTGGTCTCAAAATAGCGACCCCAATTCTGCAAAAAGCCGGCGTCGCTGGAAATGAGGGAATCGGTGCGCTCTATGAGGCGCCCGACGGCAGCCTCTACCAGGTCCAGGGAATGGATGCGGATGAAGAACTTCGGGGCATTGGCGACGAGGCGATGACCCAGATGATGGGTGTCGGGTATCTCGGCGAAGTGCGTCAGGGCCCCGATGGGAATCTCTATCAATATGTACAAGGCGTGGATGGTCTGGGCAATCCCATCGGCGGCTTCTGGAGCAAACTCAAGCGTGGACTAAGGAAAGTTCATAGCTTGGCTCAACGAGGAGCGTCGTTTATCCCCGGCCCTTATGGAGCAGCGATAAGAGCTGGTCTCAAAATAGCAACCCCAATTCTGCAAAAGGCCGGAGTCGCGGGTTACGAAGGGCTCGGCGCGCTCTACCAGGCGCCCGATGGCACGATGTACCAGCAGGTCCATGGATTGAATGAAGGCGAAGAATTGCGAGGTCTGGCAGAGGACGAGGAATTGCGAGGTCTGGACGAAGATGAGGAGTTGCGTGGTCTCGATGAGGACGAAGAACTCCGCGGCCTGGATGCGGAGGAGGAGCTACAGGGTTTTGCCGAGGATGATGAACTGCGTGGCGTTGGGGAAGACCAGGATATGCAAGGCATCGATGGCTATGTGCGGCAGGACGGCATGAGCGGACTGGAAGCCTACGTGCCGCAGGAGCCACCGCAGACACGTTGGTACGTGGCACCAACCCAGGCGCCAGAGGTATGGAAATCATTATGGTAAGCCGGTGACAAGATTTCCCATCACGTATCTCGGGTACGCGCTCCGCCGGTCTATCCTAAAACGAGATGCCTGGGATGGGGGGCGAGGGAGTAGGAGGTAATAACCATGCGATTAGGACTGAGTCAAGATCAGCAACAGGTCCCCGCGCGTTCAGCACCGGACGTTATGCCGCCGCCGACCGCTGCGCCCACGACCAAAGAGATTCCCTACGACTATGTGGCCAAGTTCAAACTTCAAGGGAAACCCGGCAATCGTGTGCAGGATGTGATCAACATCAGCATCGAAGGCGCCTTTGTGGCTGTGGCCATTGGCTATAGTTTCATCCCGGCCAAGTTGCCGGTTCTGCCACCACCAGGTTCGATACTCTTGACATCGCCCCCGCCTACTGGTGAAGGCGTGGGCTGGCTGTTGGCCAATGCCATTCTGCCTGTCGTGGAAGATCCACGCATGCTCGCGCAATGCTTGCTCGTGCGACTCTGCGGGATCGATTTCAAATACAGCATCATCGATAGCGGGAGCGGCCGCGAGTTGCAGAATCAGCCGATCCACAACATCGCCGGGCTGGGTGAGGCAACCGGTGATCGGCCTTTCCGTCCCCTGGCGAAACCCATGCTGTTCATGCCCCGCTCGACTATCCGTGTCGAAGTTGAAGAAATCTCGGAAGGGCCGATTTATGGTTACGAGGACTCAGTGACCAAACAGCGTGTTGGCGCAGAACTGTTCATCGTGCTGCACGGCTATAAAATTCTTGGCTATGGGACGGCGCTATCATGACCATGAACCAGGCGTGCGATGTCCATCGAGACACCGGTTATTCCAACGTCTGCCAGATTTGTAGCGTTCCGCTGGATGCCGGGTATTTCGATGTCGCCGGCATCAAAGCGGCACCGGGGAATGTGGGTGAAGAAGTCGAGGTCGCGCGCTACGAGCTGAACCCTCAGTATTGCGGCACGATGTTGTATTTCACGCAATACGCGGAAGAACTTAACACAAAGAGACAAGTGCTCTCGAACACGCCCGGTTACGAATGGTTGATCCTCTGCAACAACCAGCCGCGGGCGCCCTACCTGCCCACAGACCTGATCTTGAACCCTTGGGGCTACAACGCCCTTCCAATCTACCTGAGATTGGAAGAGGGCTGCACGTTGAGGTTCGTGGTCAGAAAGGTGACCCCTCCGGTAGGTGGGGGAGAGGTGAGGTTGAACTTATCTCAAGTAGGAGGCAGGCTGCTGGGCCGCACCTGGTACAACACCATCTATGGAGGAACGCCGAATCAGCGTTAAAGCTGAACGGGGACAACCGCCAGAGCTTCCGGTGCAACTATTCGGGCCGTGGACGCGGGGCGAAGGGCCGCACAAAACGATTCCGGTTCGGTTGTTAATCGCACATCGCGATCAGATCCACGTCGCCAGTAGGTAGAGAGACCATGTACATCTATAATCGCCAATATGCCACGACGAAAAGTGTCCCGCCAGAGAGGCGCAGCAGTAGCTTTACCGTTATCAATGGGCTATCGGCGCCACCGACCTTACATCCTCGCTGTAACAGTCTCCTGCTGAAGGTTCCGGGCGCCTATGAACAACTCGAAGAAGCGGTCATGAAGTGGATTGCGACTTGTGTCCAATCCAGGACCAAAGTTCGCGGAGTTCCTGTTCATCGGGAACGCAAGCTGGTCATCGGCAATCCATCTTTGCTGGACATCTGGAATAAGGTTCTACGTTTTCGCGTGGGGCAGGAAGTGACGATTAAGGCCGAGTATGGCTGGCGGAAGGGCGGGGTCGAGTCCATTCGCTTCACAACAACCGCGTTGCCGCCGCCTCCCCCGAAGCCCAGTCCCCCACCGCCGCCCGTGACGCGGAGTGTCGGCCAATGGCGGGAATTAGCCGATCAGAAATTCATCCACTACCAGCGGCAGATACCAGGTCGTCTGACGGATGAGGACGCAAAGGAGCTCAATCGTCGGATTACAGCTTCTTACGCGAAGATGTACCTCAGTCGTCCTTCCGTCTTCAAATGGGCTGGCATGGCAGCCTTCGCTTCGGCCGAAGTCGGGAGAGGGATGCAACAGGCTTGGCAACTCGGCTTCGGGGACTGGGGAATGAGTGCGGGGGGAACTCTGTTGGTCTGGGTCGGTGGATTGGTCAAAACAGGAGAGTCGGTTGGGCCGATGCTTGGCAAGAAACTCTTCTGGGCGCTCTCGGGCGGAAATCGTTTTGTCTGGTGGGACATCTTCTGGCAGCACCTGGCCTACCAGGAACAAGGAATTGCGGCCCTTGTGGCCGCACACAAAGCCGGTGAGTTACCTCAGGCCAATCTACTGGCCTGGCAGCGAATTGATGCCGGCCATCAGAAAGGCGACGTGGCTCAGATTTGGCAAGGAAACAGCGAACTCTTGAGGTACGAACAGGAATTCGTGCTTCAGGCTCAGGTATACGACCGGAGCCGGGACATCTGGCCCGTGATTTCGGACGATGTCCCCTCTCCAATCCCCGGGCACGGCGTCAAATTCACCAGCTATGTTTCAGGCGGTGATATCGGCGACTTCAAGCATCGCTGGAAATGGATCGAGGAAAGCATGCTGCCAGCATGGAAGTCGCTCGAAACAAACGAGCCAGCAAAGGTTCGGTCGCTGCTACTCGCTCTAACGTGAAATTCCGGAGGCGGCCCAATCTCATCCACCAAGGGTGCAAGTCCATAGCGGCTGGGCACAAATGTCGAATAATACCGTGCAATTGTTCGGGCCTTGGACGCGCGGAGAGGGTCATGAGGACGATGCAGATCAAGACACCGAATCCCTGCCAGCGGCAGCCCCTGGCGGACCAGCAGTGGGTGCTCCAGGCTCATCAGGATCATGGAACCTAGGAAAGCGCTTTGTCAAAGAGAAGTCGCTTCTGGAGCTATCCAAACGAGTCACCGATAGTCCATGGTATGTCGAAGAAGTAATCAACGCGCTTGGCCAACTTTCTCTGGGTTATTGCGAACGTGTTTCAACACAAAAACCCGAAAGGAGCTTGAGATGAAGGAGAAAGGTAGGATCAAACGACCTTAAGCAACCGCTCAAGGAAGCGAGGCGAAAAGTGGGTGCTGGACTACTGACCCCTTAGCTTCTGATGTCCAATGGGACTGGAACCGGGGCTGGGATAGCGCATCGTGAATTTTCAGCGGAGCTCCGACCGGAAGAAATGGGGGCAAAATGAATGTTGGACCGACCGGCTGACGAAAGAGCCCCTGTGGGGATCTAATTGATTGCTGTGAATCGAAGCGGAAGGGGGGCCAGCATGTACCTGAGAACAGCAGAAGGATTAGGGCAAGCCCCAATGCGATACGGCCCTTTTGCCGGAACACTGGGTGATAACACGCTCCCGGATGGAATTCGGGAGTTTCTGAATGAACTGCGCAACCACAAAGACTTAAAAAGACTGCTGTTGACCGTTACCTTTCACCCCAAGCCACTGCAAACCTGGCTAACATTTGGTCCAAGGAAACAAGCAATTCTAGATTTGCTTTTAGTCAACAACATGCTTGAAGCACCTGTTGTTTTCTTTGATCACCTGAGGCGCATCAGCACCGACCTCCAGAAGAAAGATGCCGGCTTTAGGCAACAGATCGACGCCGAGTTGCAGCTTCGGAACGCGATGATCAAGGCTGCCGGAAAAGTCGGAATAGACCGTGACAAGATGAAACCCTTCTTGCTCGAACCCTTGTTTACGCCAGAGGTAGAAGACTATTTCCTGCCTCCATTGGCCTTGAGTTTCGCGAATAAGATGTTGCCGCCGAGGCTGGTCCAACGGATCAAGAACAGCGCAATACCTGAGGCGCACCTTGTCGGGTTGGGAAGATTTCTCCGTAGGTACGGCGAGGTATTGCAAAGTAAGGATGCTGTGTTCAAACGAGTCGTAGAGCAGGAACGCCACAAGAGGCAACAAGTACAGCAGGAACAAAAAGAAAAGGCAAAACAAGCGGAAGAGGAACGAAAGCGAAAAGAGCAAAGGCGAAGACGAAAATAGCATAACGGGAGCTTGTCAGAGTGGAAGGGCCGGGAAGCGATTGCTCAAGCGAAGGAGTATCCGCCATGTACATGCCCACAAGTCTAGGACAACCCCAAGCTCAAACGGATTGCTCCGGGTGGGAAAGCGACCCGCAGAGTTTTGTCAGAGTGATTGCCAAACACCATATCCGCACCGAGCTAGGGCGGGCTCTGAGTCCTACGCGTGGGCCCTATAAAGTGACCGAGAAGACGTGGGGGGTGAGATTTCCCGACGACATCGTCGTGTATGTGCTCCTCGCCAAGGTGCCGGATTTTGTCGTCGCTGCCCGCTGGTACCCGAAGCCGGCGGGGCAATCACGTTTCTACACCTACTCCTGTATGAGCGACGGCCAGGTGGTTTTCACTGAGCGTGCGAAGCCGTAGATAGGCCCAGAATCTTAGGCGGAGGACAAGGTCATGTATCTTCAAACTGATTTGGGAGACGGAGTGTTCAAACCCAGATCGAGATATAAGCAACCTCGGCTGTATCTCGTCAGTGTGCACTGGACTTTTGAAGTTCCATTCAGGAAAGACTTTGAGGCCTTTCGTCAGGAACTCAGCAAGACGATCAGGAAACTTGTGACGGCTGAGGCCGATAAGAAAGAAATCGACAGCCTCCTGCTCGAAGCTAAGCATGTGGTAACAGCGCTCAAGGACGTGCATGGTCAGCTGCTGAAACGAAAGTCCCCCAGACTCAAAGAATCCGATCCCGTTGGGATTAATGCTACGATTTACTTCAAGAAAAATGATTACACGGATGTCAGTGGGATTTCTGTGTATGACCGTAATTAAACGTTGACCCGGCAATTAAGCGGGTGGGAACAGCAGTAGAACGAAGTTTTCTGTTGCTTAGTCGTCCAGCTCCAGGAGTCGTTGTGTACATCAATACAGGTGCAGAATTTGGACAGATTTCCACACCGCACAGTTTTGTTGCCGGCATGCTCGGTGAAGATGTCAATTCAAAAAAAATAATCAATGACATTCTCAATCAAGTCCGCTTGCAGTCTCAAAGTTTCAAGAAACTCCTCTTGACTGTCGCCTTGCACCCAAAGCCCGATGCCAGCGTTATTTGGGAGAAGCAGACGTTTCCATTTGGTAAAGAGACTCGATATCTCGTCGATGAGATCCTGATGTCGGAGCTATCAACGGCGTTCATCTTATCCGTGCTGAAGCGGTACAGCGTTGCCAGCTTCAGCCGGGAAATCAAAGATGGGGAGCATTTGCAAATTAGGATGGTGAACGCCACTCAGAATTTGTCGAAAACGTTGCTCCAGCCATTTTTATACGACCCATTATTACTACCGATGTTTGGCGGGCAACTGCCCTACAAGGAACTTTCCAGGTTAGCCCGACATTTCGCGCAACATATGTTGCCGGGGGATCTTGCCCAACAGATCATGAATAGCGATGCCTCCGAGGCGCACCTTGCCTATCTCGGGAGTTATCTTCGCAGGCACGCCGAGGCGCTGGAAAAGAAGGATCCCCACTTCAAAAGGCTAGCAGCGATAGCACGCAAGTGGCAGCGAGAACTGGAACAAAGGAGAAAACAGCGGGGAACAAAGAAAACCCCATGATTCGGGTCAGAGTCAATTATGAACAGGAAAATGCGGAAATGGATTCCGATTAATGCTGGGCCGATTAGCTGACGAAAGTGAGCCGTATGTATATTTATGATCGGAGATTGTTACGTTCTCCCGCTCAATCCAAGCAACAGCCCATCACCCCACTGCCTGTCCATGGCAACGCCTATTACCCAGACCAAGTTGTGGGCGAATTCTTTGGACGCGGATGGACCGACCACGGGTACGCTTGGGTACATGAAGGGTTGGGGCAATCGATTACTGATGAACTGTCCAAGAAGCTCAAGCACCTTTCATTTTTGTCCCACTTTGTAGAAAGGAATGGCAAGGATGTATGGCTTAAGCCGAGTGTGATGGATCCCGGGATCTATGACGGACCGAAAAGGTACAGGCTTCCCATCGGTGGCACGCTCCAAGGCTTCCTAGAGGGAGTTCTGATACGTAACAAGCAGTTCGATCACATTAAAGTCGCCCTGGTGGATCTGACGAAGGATATCTGCAAACCGGAATTTGCCGGATTCAATCACGAAGCGCCGGTCTCCGCCGCAAGCGTTCCTAAGATCGCAGCCATGCTGGCAGCCTATCAACTTCGTCACGATCTCCGGGCCCTGTTGAAAAAGCAGCATAAGGGGGCCAGAGATACCAAGGAGCTCTTTAAACTTGTGCGTCAGGACTGGGCCGATACCCAGCATGACCATGGAGGCAGGTCGGCGGTTTTCACGAGTGGCGTCTCGCTTCGTGGAAAGCTTGTCCTCGTGAATGGCAGTAAGGTCTCTATCAGTGAGCCGAAGGCTCCGCGATTAGAGGACGTTTTCGCCGATGTAAAAGGGGTCCCAATTAAAATCAAGTTCAAGAGTACGGGGGAAAACAAGGCACGACTGGAGATCATCATCGATGAATTCAACCGTACAAAGGAAAAAAAAGAGCTAAAGCTGGCAGAAAATGAACTGGCGAAAGCAAAAGACGAGTTAACGCGCAAGGCAGCACAACGAAAACTTGCGGAGGCTAAAACCAAACTTGCCGTGGCAATACGGACGAAGCGTCCAGAGGCAAGGCGAAAACTCGACGCGCTGGGCTTCTTGGAGCGAATGCGGGTGATGATCGGCGGTCTGACGCCCGCCTCAAATCATGCGACTTCCACGATCGTGCGCGACGTGGGCTTTCTTTACATCGCGTCGACACTGCTCCAGTCCGGACTGTACGACACCAATCGGAAGGGGGGACTCTGGCTCGGTGGTGACTATGGCAACATTGGCTGGCGGGTAGGCCTTAGCGGTGAAAAAGATTTCGCGACAGCAACCGCCGGATCTCTCGCGGCATTCCTGTCGCTTCTCGTACAGGACAAATTGGTGAGCCCATCGGCCGGTTCCGGCATGCGTCGGCTGATGCAAATAGAGCCCCTTAACCCGACGCATCCCACCACCCAAAGCATATTTGAGGTAGGTCTTTCGGCACACCGGCTGAAGAAGGTGCTCGCAAAAATCGGTTTCATTAAAAACGGTTTCAGCCACGAGTGTGCGTACATCGAGCGCGATGTCGTTTGCGGGAAGGACAAGAAATGGACACTGCCCCACCGTTATATCGCGGTGTGCCTCGGGGCAAAAAGTAAGCGTGAGCTGAAGCAGTTAATCGATGAACTCGACACATGCATTCTCGCCAACAACCGGACAACGCCTTGTGTCGAAGCATCGAGGCGTGCGTGAAAAACTGAAAGCCTGCCACTCCGAGGTAAACAAGTCGTTTCCGCCAAGAACGATACGCCCACTTCCAGGAGGAATACGATGCCAACTATTTCTATCACCTCAAATGACGGCAAGCTCAACTCCGCATCTGCGGTTCTGGAAGTGAGTGCCACAAACCAGGAGTATAACCAACCAGTGTTGCGTATCAAACAAGCCGGTACCAGCGGAGGCGCGGCTTCGATCCGGATCGATGATCCGAATCCGGACATCGAGTTCGTCGAGACTGGCCTCACGGGTCCCGATCCCGGCGCCGGGAAGTTCGAGATTGCCGTTCAGGCGGACCAACTCCAGATCAATGGCCGCAACGCCGATGTTGGCCCTAACAAGGGCTTCGACACCATTGTCGTATTTACCCGACCGGCGGCAGGTGGCAATATCGGAATCGGATTCCCTGAGGCCAAAGACTACAAAAAGTTTGGAGGAGGACAGGGTGTCATCGTGATCGCGAATGCCTCTGTTGCCCCTTCCCCATCGAAGAAGATTGCCGACGTTGGGATTTTGTATGTCCAGGACGGGGCGCTGATGTATATGAGCTCGAATGGAAACGTGAAGGAGATCGCGCCTGCCTAGCCCGGATTACTCATGAATACCTACTGCGGCGACCGATCCTCTCGCTCGGCGGAGCTTTTCTCGTTCGGTCTCCTCGATGGACCGCAAGTACGCCTGTGTCGCCCTCACTTGCGAGAGGCCCCGGCGGGCTTCGGTCTCAGCCGCCTCGCGACGGCATTCATGAATAATCCGGGCTTGCCCCGTAGCCTTCAGAAAGGAAAACGACAATGAGCCGCAAAACAAAAGACGCTCGCCAAAAAGTATCGTCTCGTGCTCGACGATCTCCTCCCTTCATCTGGCCCCTGGGCAAAAGTCCAAAAACACCAGACGAGATGAATACGTCCTATGGTCCGCGTATCGACGCGGATCGCTGGGACTTCCAGGACGGCATCGATCTGCCCGCTCCCGTCGGTACGCCGGTCCATGCGATGGCAAACGGCACGGTAGATCGCGCCGGGCCGGTGTCCGTCACAATTCCCCACAATAGATGTGCGATGAAGACATTTTGTCGAAGCTTGATTGGGCGACGCAGACTGAGAAGCGCTGGAGTTGGTACGACAGGAATCGCTTGCAGAGTTCGGGTATGCATCAACACGACAGAAGCCATGTGGAACTTGGCTGTTTGAAGTAGCTCACGGAGGTCAGTGTTGTGGCGCGATCTAAGGTCTTTATTGCTTCTTCGTCGGAAGGGCTGAACGTCGCAGAAAAAGTTCAGTCTTTGTTGAAACAACCAGCTGACGTGAGGTTGTGGGACCGTGTGGTTGACTTGACTGCCACTTACATTGAGTCCCTTGAGAAGGAAATGGCTCAGGCACAGAGGGTGCGCGTTGATTGCCGAGCGTGTCATCAAGCTAGGGACTAGAGACAAGCCTGACCCCGACAAAGTTGCCGAAAGCGATGCCATACGCACCTTCTGCAAAAGGGTGACGGGTGCATGGTGGCAGCGAATTCCAGTGAAAGATGTAAGTGCAGTCAGTTTCTTTCAGATCAAGCGCGACACGGTCTTCAATTCTCTTTCTCTGTCAGGCAGCTCATATGACAAGACCGGAGCTCTGGTGGGTTACTGGGAAAGCATCATGGCACGCATCTATGCGGAGAAAAACAAGGTCCTCTACTCTTGGAAGGGCTGGCATACTCAAGATGGCATGACACACATCTCTTTCCATGGTTTCGGCGAGATGGATTTCGAGGGAGAAGCTGATGCCAAATCCTTGACCCGTGGTCGTGGGAGGTTTTGGAAAGTCGATGAGGCGAATCCGGCCAAGACTATCAACACGCCGATGCAACTCCGTCGAATTACTGACAAAACTGCAGTCTCCACGATGACATCAGGGACGGAAAAGAAGGTACGGGTGCTCATTCTTCATACACTCGCACTCGCAGAAAGGTGAGGCGGAGTTTCGAGAGATCGCTCGTCACGATTCAATAACTGGTACATCCCGTTCCAACAGATCTACGACATCGCCACATGAGGTCTTTGCATGACAGTGTTTGTGTCCTACGCCCGTGAACAGCAATCCATCGCTGAGGAAATTAGTCTAGCTTTGTCCGGCCGTGGTCATGATGTCTTTTTGGATCGCTCCACCCTCGAGCCTGGGCGGGAATATGGGGCGACAATTCAGAAGAACGTCGAAACGTGTGATCTTTTTGTTTTTCTCATTTCCCCGGAGGCTTTAGGAGACGGAAGCTACGCGCGTACAGAGCTAGGCTTCGCGAAGAAGAGGTGGAAGAACCCCTCTGGGAAAATTCTCCCGGTGATGGTCAGACCGACACTGGATTCGAGGATCGACGCATACTTGCGTGCCGTAACGATTCTCTACCCTCAAGGAAATGTAGCGGCAGAAGTCGCTGCCAGAGCAACCGCATTGCTAGAGCATACGGACGAGCCATTGAATGTTCCGCCTAGCCCAGAGCTTCAGAGGGAACGTATCGCAAGTTACAAAGAATTGTGGAGACTCACCAAGCTGCTACCTAAATGGCCACGGTCCAAAGATGTCACGTACGAAGACTTCGGCAAGCTCAGCCAGCTTCTCCGCGATTGGTATTTTAACGAGGGCGGGGGCATATTCCTGTCGCGAACTGCACATACCGCTTATGCGGCATTGCAGGACTCTCTGACGGCGATCCTTGTCGAACAGCCTTCTGGAGGTATTTCTGAGGAGCATTACGAAGCGGTGCGGGTCTTATGCAGTACGCTTCGGAGCGGATTAGCTCACGATGTGGGTTCACGGCAGTAAGTATCGGTCTTGAAAAAGGTAGGAAGAGAAATGGGATCGGAGTTAATTGTTTCGCAACACACCAACTTACAGGAGAAACATGCTGCCTACTATTTCTATCACATCACACGACGGCAAGCTTGACGCTCCCTCTGCGGTCCTGGATGTGAGTGCCACAAACCCGGAATACAATCAGCCTGTGCTGCGTATTAAACAAGCCGGTACCAGCGGGGGCGCGGCCTCAATCAGGATCGATGACCCGAATCCGGACATCGAGTTTGTCGAAACGGGCCTCACGAGCCCTGATCCAGGCGCCGGGAAGTTCGAGATTGCCGTTCAGGCGGACAGGTTTCAGATCAATGGTCGCAACGCCGATGTTGGCCCTAACAAGGGCTTCGAAAACATTGTCGTATTTACCCGACTGGCGGCAGGTGGCAACATCGGAATCGGATTTCCAGAGGCCAAAGACTACAAAAAGTTTGGAGGAGGACAGGGTGTCATCGTGATCGCGAATGCCTCTGTTGCCCCTTCCCCATCGAAGAAGATTGCCGGCGCTAGAATTTTGTATTTTGAGGACGGCGCGCTCAAGTATATGGGCTCGAATGGAACGGTGACGGAGATCGCGCCGGCGTAGCTTGTAGCCGTCCTCAGAAAGGAAGGGACGATGAGCCGCAAAACAAAAGACGCTCGCCAAAAAGCATCTTCTAGCGCCCGAAGAACCGGCTTCTTCATCTGGCCCCTCGGCAAGAGCCCCACCACGCCGGACGAGATGAATACGTCCTACGGTCCGCGTATCGACGCGGACCGCTGGGACTTCCACGACGGCATCGATTTGCCCGCTCCCGTCGGTACACTGGTCCATGCCATGGCGGCCGGCTCGGTGCATCGCGCTGGACCGGCGGATGAAGGTTTTGGCTCAACGCATGTCATTCTCAAAGTCTGCGATCCATCTGACGGCCAGGATGATCTGTTCCTTGTCTATCTCCATCTCGACAGCATCGCAGATGGTGTGATCCCAGGCGCACAGGTGCATCAGGGTGACGTAATCGGCGCGGTGGGTCAGGAAGACGCGACCTACCCCCATCTGCATTTCGAGTTCAGGAAAGGCGGGCCCCAACAACATCGCAGCGTCCACCCTCTGCACTATCTGCCCTACCTCAATACGGCGAACTTCAGGCAGCCTCGTTTGGATCGCTGCAATTTTTACCGCGACGACGGCGAGAAACGGGTGGTGAGGCTTCGCTTTGCCGTCCGGAACCGCCGGGAAGGCGATGTACAGGCTGTTCATGTGGAGTTGACGGGCGACGGTGTCGCAACCCGGGAACTTCACGTCGACTTCGATGACCGAGAGACCATCAATAGCGATAAAGGAGACGAGCACGCATTCAAGAACGGAATCGCCGTTGAGGGCTACCAGAAGTCCAATCTCAAGGGCGAAGGGTTGAACAATCTGCACTACGGCGTGCTGGTCGAGGATATTACTTCCGAATACGATTCTGTGAAACTTCAAATTCTAGACGTGAAGAACGAGAAGCCGAAAAGTGCTGAGTTCCCTCTGCCCACACTCGAAGACGGCAAGAACCCCATCAACAGTCGCGAGGGTTTTGAAGACCAGACATTTCCGCCGCCAGCTTGGGAATTGCATCTCTTGCCGGGCAATGTCTGCCGGCCGGATCCAGCCGCCGCTCTCACAGGCACACGGGGCCTACTCTGTCAGGACCTCCAGAGTGTGCAAGGGACCGCGATCCGCGCGGGGCTGCGCTTTGCCTTGCCCGTCAGCCGCTCGCCTGTCCGCCCTATGTCCTGGCGCTTGAAGGCGGATATCAAGCCTGTGGAACTGGAAATGGAAGAAGGGCTGGTGATTCATCCTTTGGCTTTCTTGATAGGCGACGATTTGGTGGCCGCCGCCTGTCTGCAGAAGGTCAGGAACGATGAATTCGTTACGGGTGTTCTCATTCGAACCGCGGACGGAATGTTTAGGGAAAGAATTGACATAGTCGAGGGAAAAATTGTTCGAAATGTCCCGGCCAGGTGGGAGCTTGATCTGATCAGGTTAGGCACCCGGCAAACGATTGCCGTAGTACGAATCAATAAAAACGTGATTGCCCGGATCAACGGCGACACCACGAGCGTCGAGCCCGATACAGGGTGCGTCGGGATCCTGCATAAGCACAGTGGGTTACAGATAACCCTGCACCTCGATCAATTGCTCCTGACGGAAGCGCCGCGGTAGACGTGGCTGTAGGCTGACGCAGGTTAGCCAGACGATGCATTTGACAGCCCGCGCCTATTTCTGGGAAAGGACCCAAAAGTTCACTGGAGCATGCTGGTGTGCACAGAGGGAACTTGGACGGTGATGCAGCAGGCGAGTTGCAGATTCGCAGACTCCTTGTATCTCTTTGAAGCAAGGAACTATTCTTTGGACTGTCTCTAGCCCGCATTCTTCATGACGGTTCGTCGCGAAAGTGCGGAGTCGCGAAGCGAGACGGGCGCGCGGAGCCGGGAGGGAGGAAGGCATCCGTGAACAGGATGTCGACCGACCGAGCGGCGAGCCCGCCCGCCGACAGGCTGGTCGCAGCTGCGAATCCGCGATTGCAGCAGCAGCGCTCATGAATAATGCGGGCTAAGGCCTGTCGTCAAATCAAGCAAATGACTGAGGCTGCAAGGTGCAGGGCAGCCAAGAAGTTCCGGGCAGTTTTGTCAGAGCGGGTGGTGATGCAGCGGAACGGCTTGAGTTGGGCACAGAAGTGCTCGATCAGATTCCGCGCCTGATGCAAGACACGGTCATACGTTCGCAGCGTGTGACGATGGCACCGCGGCGGAATGACGGCTTGTGTGCCGCGCGCTGTCAACGGTTCGATCACACGCGCATCCGCATCGTATCCCTTGTCAGCAATCAAGATGGGCGCGTGTCGCTGCGGGAGCAACCCATCCGCGCCCTCTCAATGCTTCAGTCCAAATTGCAGCAGGGGATAAAGCGGGGGCCCTCCTCACCTTGCAGGGAGCAAGAGACGCGGTAGGTGAGTAGGGGAGGTCGCGCATCTGCATTGAGCCTCGCTGAAAAGCTCTCGGTGGACGGTTCAAAAACGTTCTCTTCGCTATTGTTCTCGCTGAAGCTGAGAGTGGCAATGAAAAGGCGGCTCTCGAATCATCGGGAAAGATGGCAGCTGATCCGATTGTGAAAGAGTCGCTGTTATCGGGAATTGCACAGGCCTTGTTTCAGACTGGTCACCGGGATCAGGCGAGGAAGGTGGTACCTTCCTTGACGGACGATTGGTTGAAAGATCAGGTGCATTCTGATTTTGCGAGACAGTTTGCTGGAACCGGACGGTTTGCGGAGGACCTAAAAGAGGTGTCCGTAATAAAAACTGAATCCATCCGTGTCGAGGCTTTGGAGTCGATCGCGGAGAGCCGGGCCGATTCTATTAATGATCAAGATGTGATGAAGTGGATATCCCAGATTCAAGGGGTGCTCGCAAAGGCTTGGGCATTATTAGGTCTCACCCCTGAGGTATATTAAAACACTACCGGCGGGCGAGTCCCACGCTGACCTTCCAACATAACAATTGAATTGCCCTGAATTCTTTCCGGGTGTGACTCGTTCTGATATAGTGCGCCTATGATGACTCGAATCGTATTGCTGGTTCTGGATGGTTTCGGTATCGGGGCCTTGCCCGATGCCGAATCGTATGGCGACGCCGGCTGCAACACCCTGCAGCGGCTGGCTGCTATTTCCAAGGGGCTCGCCCTGCCGAACTTTGAACAACTCGGGCTTGGGCATCTGGGACAGTTTCAAGGCATTCGCCCGATGGTGCAGCCGGAAGGCTGTTACGGGACTCTCGGGTTTTCGACCAAGGGAAAAAACTCTCTCTCCGGGCATTGGGAAATCGCCGGATACGTGATCGAAGAAGGCGAGCGCCCCTGTGAAACCTTCACGACCGAACTGGCGAATGCGCTCGAGGCCGCGCTGGGACAGAAGACCCTTGGCAATTGCCGAGCGGTCACGCAGGAGCCGATTGCCGAATTCGGCGGGGAACATCAGAAATCAGGGATGCCCATCGCCTGGATCGATACGGCGGGGACTATTTTTCTGGCGGCGCATGAGCAGGTGGTGCCGCCTGAAGAGCTGTATCGCCTGGCGCGTGAAGCCCGAAAGTTGCTCAAGAGCATGGTGCCGATTGTGCGCGTGGTCGCCTGCCCTTTCGTCGGGCAGTCAGGCAAGTTTACTGCGACGGAGCGGCGGCGGGATTTTTCCGTGGAACCGCCGGGGCTGACGTTACTGGATCACTTGAGCCGGGCCAGCCAGCTCGTCATTGGAGTGGGAAAGGTCGGTGACCTGTTCAGCGGGCGCGGGGTGACGAGATCGGTGCCGCTGTTCCAGGCGGAAGCCGTCATGGATGAAGTGGTCGGCATGTTCAGTAAGGTGCCGCGCGGCTTGATCTACGCGAGTCTCCCGGTCATCAATCCTGATCTTCAGACCACGGTGTCCACATTACAGCAGATCGATCGCCGGCTTCGGGATTTGCAGGAATCCCTCAAGGTCGGAGACGTGTTGATCATTACCGGTGATCACGGGTTCGATTGTGCGAGGCCCAATCCCGGCCATTCGCGCGAGTATGTGCCTTGTCTTGTGACCGGTCCGCGGCTCGCGCGTGGAGTGAACCTTGGAACCAGGACAACCGCAGCGGACCTCGGCCAAACCATCGGCGAGGCATTGGGCGCCACCAGACTGCCCTGGGGCGATAGTTTTCTGGATGCGTTGCAGTCTCGTTAGCGCGTGCGTGTTCATCAGTAGCGGCGGCGAGTGAAAGGATCACCTGTGTCGATTGACGCGACGTTGAAATCTCTCGGGATCGAGTTGCCGGCGCCTCCGAAACCGGTTGCGAGTTACGTGCCTGCAGTGCTTGCGGGCGATCTGCTCTATCTCAGCGGTATGTTGCCGTTTCGAGACGGCCAGGTCGTCTTCACCGGGAAACTCGGCCAGGAGGTTACGGTCGAGCGCGGGGCCGAGGCGGCGAGGCTGGCGCTGTTGAATGCCTTGGCGGTGATCCGACATGAACTCGGTTCATTGGATCGTGTGAAGCGGATTGTGCGTGTCGTGGGTCACGTCGCGTCAGCTTCGGGGTTCGTGCAGCAGCCTGCAGTGATCAATGGGGCGTCCGATCTACTGGTGCAGGTGTTCGGTGAGGCAGGACGCCACGCTCGGGTGGCGCTGGGTGCGGCGGAGTTGCCGTTGCACGCTGCGATTGAACTTGAATTGCTGGTCCAGGTCCGGCCCTAAAAGACCTTCCTCGACCTGCTCCCTTCCTGTCGCGGCTGCTTGCCTTGACATCAAAAAAATCCGCTTGTTATAGTCCGTGAGCCCCTTCGCTTATTGCCGTACCCCCCATCCGGCCTCGCTGCCTCAGTTGCGTGGGGTTCCCGTGCCACGTGCGGGGCGTTCGTCTGATGTGCCATCATTAACAGCCTCGTCCAGGTCTGTTGGTCAGGCCCACGCCGAGGCTGTTCGTAGGGAGTGCCATCCCATGAAATACATCGCTCGTGTCATGCTCGGCGTCGCCCTGTGCGCGGGCCCGATCGTTTCCGGAGAAGTCCGGGCAGAGGCGCCGGCCCTTCATCCCAATGCCGCCGTGCCGGGAGCGACCCTCTCGATCACCGGGAAGGGGTTCGGCCCCTATAAATCGACCAAGTTTAATCAGGTGACGTTCCAGGGTGTGCCGGCGTTGGTCCAACGCTGGGACTCCGATCTCATCGAGGTGCGCGTGCCCTCGCAGGCGGCCAATGGACCGGTCGATGTCGTCATCGGCAAGAAACATCTGAAGGCCGGGTCCTTTACCCGCTTAGAGCCCGCCATTCACTCCTTGTCGCCGGCCGAGGCCGAACCGGGAGCGATTCTGGAGATCACGGGCGAACATTTCGGCAATACCGCCGGGCCGCGCGATCCGAACACTATTTTTGGTGTCAACAGCGTGGCCGTTGGCGACGTGACCGTTCGTGTGCGTAAGTGGCGTGACGACAAGATCGAGGTTGAATTGCCGGCCAACGTGCAGACTGGTGACGTGGTGGTCCGCATGGCCTCGTCCGACCCGCTTCCTGACGGCTCCTGCTGCGCGCCGGTTAAGCAGGTCGTGAGTAACGCCCTGCCGGTGCGGGTGTTGGCCTCCGTGCGTGTGGATCCGGTGAGTGGTCCGGTGGGGACGAAGGTCGTGTTGTTCGGCAAGGGGTTCGGCGTGACGAGAAACCCTGAGGATGGGGTGTCGTTCGGCGGTCACCTGGCGACGGTGTCGCAGTGGACCGACACGGCCATCGTGGTGCATGTGCCGCTTGATGCGCAAACCGGACCTGTTGTCATGAAGCGCAGCGGGCAGGCACGCACGGTCGGGACCTACACCGTGCAGACGCCGCAGGCGACCGGTCTGATTCCGACTCAGGCTCCGATCGGGACGTTGCTGAAGATTACCGGCGACAATTTCGGCTTCTACTCCGAGGCCGGGGCGACGCCCTATAACTACCTCGACTTTTCACTCAGCGAAAATACCGTCGAGATCGGCGGAGTGCAGGCCATTGTCTACCGCTGGGGCAACGACCGGATCGACGTCTGGGTGCCCTATAGCGCCAAGAGCGGCCCGGTGGTCGTGAAGCGCGCCGCCAATTCACCGAAGCCAGACGGGACCTGTTGTGCCGACAAGAAGGTGCTTGAAACCGAGGTCGGCATGTTCACGCTGATCACTCCGACAATCGATTCTTACAGTCCGATCACCGGGGGATTGGATGAGGTGGTGACGATCAAGGGGAGCGGGTTCGGTAAATTCCTCAAGACGACCGAGCCGAGCAAAGTCATTACGGACAGTGTGTATGCCAGGGTTTCCCCGGAGCTGGGGGAAAACGTATCACGCACCGAAGTGTTGTTCAACGGAGTCGGGGCGATCGTGCAGTCCTGGACGGACATGGAAATCAAAGTCAAGATTCCTCATCGACATTCCTATGGCGTGGGCAAGCTCGGCGAGTTTAATCCGGATCTGACGTCCGGACCGCTTGTGGTCCGTCGTGGATCGTGGGATCTCCTGCCGGACGGCTCCTGTTGCACCCCGAAGAAGTGGCTCACGCTCGAGGCCGGCACGTTTACGATCCAGCCTACCGGACTGCCGGATGCGAGTTACTGGCGGAATCCCAGTTCAGAGAATACTCACCATCAACAATGAGGCGTCGTACCTTGCACATTCTGGCAGTTGCATCGTGGTTGCTCATCGCCCTTCTGTGCGCAGGCACGGCCGGGGCGGCTTCCCCGGAGATCCGGGCTACCGTGGCGATGCAGAAGAGCGGATCTGAAGCCACGTTGCTGGGCATGTTCTTTCACGATCCTCAACTTGGCTGGGCCGTGGGGTCCGGCGGGACGATTCTCAAGACGACCGACGGCGGCCGTAAATGGAAGAAGCTCTCCAGCGGCACCACGTCGCTGCTGACGGCCGTGTATTTCCAGGATGCTCGTCGAGGATGGGTCGTGGGCGCTAATGGCACCGTGCGGACCAGCCGGGATGGTGGAGAAACCTGGAGCGTCGTGTTTGTGTCCACGCAGGCCCCGCTCTACGGGATTGCGTTCGTGACGCCTCAGAAGGGCTGGTTGGTCGGCGGCAATGGTACGATTCTGCAGACGACCGACGGCGGAGAGAATTGGACGGATCAAGCCAGCGGCACGAGCGCCGCGCTGCATTCCATTGTCTTGACGAACCCGCAACACGGGGCGATCGTTGGTGCGCTGGGCACGATTCTCACGACATCCGACGGCGGCGCGACCTGGACGTCGCAGGTCAGCCAGAGTTCGGCCACGTTTTTCGATGTAGCTTTTGCGGATGAAGCGAACGGCTGGGCGGTCGGCAACGCTGGCGCGCTGTTTCAAACGACCGACGGGGGCACGCACTGGATCGATCGGACCTTACCTTGCGGCCGGACCTGTAACAAGCTGACCGATCTGATTCGGGTCCGTTTTACCGATGCGCAGCAGGGCTGGATCGTGGGGGAGCATGGCCAGATTTTGCGAACCACCGATGCGGGTTTTAACTGGGTGGAAGAAGCCAGTCCGGTGAAACGCTCGCTCATGGCCTTGAGTTTTCCTCACACCACCGCCGGGTGGGCGGCAGGCGAGGGGGGAACTATCATTTCGATCAGCCCGGGACGCCGGTAGCGTTCTCATCTGAGAAGCGCGAGCCTACCCCAGTCGGCCCAATCGACTCTGCACAATACTCAGCGCAGTGACCGCAGCGGTGTCCGCACGGAGGATGCACTCGCCGAGACTCACGGCCTGGCAGTTCTGTGACAAGGCCAGAGCGATTTCTTCTTCAGCCCATCCCCCTTCGGGTCCAATGATCACGGTGAGCTGTTCCGAGGGGAGACTCGGCAGAGGTATCCTGGCCAATGCGGCAGCCTCGTGGCGTTCTGCCAGGAGAAGCGAGCGGGTCGCTTTGTGAGTGGAAAAGTACCGGCGTGACTCCAGCGGTTCCAACACTTCCGGGGGCTGCCACTGCTCCGATTGTTGCGCCGCTTCAGTGGCGATGCGCTGCCAGCGGGCCACTTGGGCGGCGATCCTGTCCGGCTGCGGTCGTACCACCCCATGGCGCGAAATGAGGGGAAGAATCGTCCGTACACCCAACTCGCTCGCCTTCTGCACCACCCAATCCATATGGTCGCCTTTGAGCAGGGCTTGTGCGAGCAGCAGGGGGGGGCCGGTCTCGACGGGTCCCTGCCGTTGTTCGAGAATCTCTGCCGTGACCACTTGTTGGGCTACTTGCAGCACCCGCACATGATATCGTCGCCGTCGTTCGTCGGTGAGCCGCAGATTCTCGCCCGGTTTGACGCGCAGGCTGGCTCGCAGGTGATGACAGAGATCGCCCGTCAGGGTGATCCGGGATTCACGAATATCTGATGAGGAAATGAAGAATGCCGGCATGGTGGTCGGCGGATCAGGCGGGGACGGTGATCGGTCTATTCGAAGAACGTTTTCATCTTGTCGAGAAAGCCTTCGCCCTCGGTGTCTTTCGTGTAGCCGCTTTCCTTGGCAAATTCTTCAAGCAGCTCTTTTTGCCTTGAATTGAGCTTGGTCGGAATATCGACTTTCACGTGGAAGAGCTGATCGCCGGTATGGCCGCCCTTGAGGTTCGGAAAGCCGAGGCCTTTGAGGCGGAGGATTTTGTCCGGCTGTGTACCGGCAGAGATCTTCATGAAGGTGTTGCCTTTGAGCGTCGGTACTTCCACACGCCCTCCCAGGATCGCGGTGACGAGATTGACGGGGAGGTCGGACACAATATCCTGGCCTTCGCGGCGAAAGTGAGGATGGGGCTTTACCGTGATGGCAACATACAGGTCACCCTGAGGGCCGCCCTGGACGCCGTGTTCACCCTCGTTCGCGAGACGCAGGCGCATGCCGGTTTCGATCCCGCCTGGAATTTGCACGGAGAGCATGCGTTCCTTGCGGATACGCTGCCGCCCGCTGCAGGCCTGGCAGGGTTCGGTGATGATCTGCCCGACCCCTTCGCATTGACCGCAGGGCCGGCTGACGCTGAAAAATCCCTGTTGGAACCGGAGTTGGCCCTGTCCTTTGCAGGCCGGGCACATCTTAATGGCTGTGGCTGAGCGCGCGCCGGTGCCTTTGCAATCGGCACAGGTTTCCCAGCGGGGGATTTTGAGTTTCGCTTCCTTTCCGAAGACCGACTCTTCAAACGTCACCTCGAGGTTGTATTGCAGGTCGTTGCCGCGCTCGGCGCGGGCTCGTCCGCGAGGCTGGCCGAAGAAGTCCTCGAAAATATCGTTGAAGATGTCGCCGAATCCGCCCTGTCCGCCGAAATCGAATCCCTCCGCTCCCTGCGGTCCACCGGCATGGCCGAAGGCATCGTATCGCCGCCGTTTTTCCTGGTCGCTGATGACCTCGTAGGCTTCGTTCAGCTCTTTGAATTTTTCTTCCGCGGATTTTTTCTGTTCCGGCGATGTGTGGAGATCAGGGTGGTGTTGGCGGGCAAGTTTCCGGAATGCCTTCTTGATCTCGTCGTCGGACGCGGTTCGCTCAATGCCGAGAGTTTCGTAGTAGTCGCGCTTAGCCACGGAAGATTCTTACCCGGTTAAATGTGCAATCGGTGAGGGTCTTACTTTTTGTCTTTGTCGACTTCTTCGAACTCCGCGTCCACGACCTTTTCGTCGGTCTTGGCCTGCGCGCCGCCGTCTCCGGATGAAGCAGTTGCATCAGCCTCGGCGCCGGCAGAGGCTTTCTTGTACATCTCCTCCGCCAGCTTATGGGATGCCGTGGTCAGCGTTTGCGTGGCCGTTTCGATGGCGGCGGGATCGTCGCCTTCCATCGCCTTACGGAGTCCGGCGATGGCTTCGGTGATCTTGGTCTTATCGTCTTCGCCGATCTTATCGCCATGCTCGCTCAGGTTCTTTTCGGTGCTGTACATCAACGAGTCGGCCTGGTTACGCGCTTCAGCCACCCGACGACGTTTCTTGTCATCCTCGGTGTGGGACTGGGCGTCCTTGACGAGCTTATCGACTTCGTCCTTGCTGAGCCCGCTTGAGGCCGTAATCTTGATGGACTGTTCCTTCTGCGTGGCCAGGTCTTTGGCCGCCACATGCACGATACCGTTGGCATCGATGTCGAAGGAGACTTCGACCTGCGGCATGCCGCGCGGAGCGGGGGGAATGCCGACGAGATCGAATTGTCCCAACAACTTGTTGTCGTTCGCCATCTCGCGTTCGCCCTGGAACACGCGAATGGTGACGGCTGTCTGGTTGTCGGCAGCGGTCGAGAACACCTGGCTCTTCTTCGTGGGAATCGTGGTGTTTCGTTCGATCAACTTCGTGAAGACGCCGCCGAGGGTCTCAATGCCGAGCGACAAGGGCGTGACATCCAGCAACAGCACGTCCTTGACTTCGCCCTTGAGCACGCCGCCCTGAACACCGGCTCCGATGGCAACGACTTCGTCCGGGTTTACGCCGCGATGCGGTTCTTTGCCGAAGAATTCCTTCACGACCTGGATGACTTTCGGCATGCGGGTCATGCCGCCGACGAGCACGACTTCCTGGATGTCTTTCGCGCTCACACCGGCATCCGCCAACGCCTTCCGGCAGGGCTCGATGGTCCGTTGGATGAGGTCGCCGACGAGTTGCTCCAGCTTCGCGCGGGTCAACTTCGTGACCATGTGCTTTGGACCGCTGGCGTCCGCCGTAATGAACGGCAGGTTGATCTCGCTTTCCTGAGACGAGGAGAGTTCGATCTTGGCCCGCTCCGCCGCTTCCTTGAGGCGTTGCAACGCCATCCGGTCTTTGCGCAGGTCGATACCTTGATCTTTCTTAAACTCCTCGACGAGCCAGTCCATCACACGTTCATCGAAGTCGTCGCCACCGAGATAGGTGTCGCCGTTCGTGGACTTGACCTCGAACACGCCGTCGCCGATTTCCAGGACGGACACGTCGAACGTCCCGCCGCCGAGATCGTAGACGGCAATGCGCTCGTCTTTTTTCTTGTCGAGACCGTAGGCCAGTGAGGCCGCCGTGGGTTCGTTGATGATGCGCAGGACGTTCAATCCGGCGATCTGCCCCGCATCCTTGGTGGCCTGGCGCTGGCTGTCGTCGAAATAGGCCGGGACTGTGACGACCGCTTCTGTGACCTTCTCGCCCAGGTAATCTTCCGCGGTCTGCCGCATCTTTTGCAGAATCATGGCGGAGACTTCCGGCGGGCTATAACGCTTCCCGCGCAACTCGACGTGCGCGTCGCCGTTGTCCGCCTCCACCACCTTGTACGGGAGGCGCTTCATGGCTTCCTGCACTTCTTTGCTGCGGAACTTGCGTCCCATGAGGCGCTTGACGGAGAAGATGGTGTTTTCAGGATTGGTGATGGCTTGCCGCTTGGCGATTTGTCCGACCAGGCGCTCGTTCTTATCCGTGATGCCCACTACCGACGGAGTTGTGCGACTTCCTTCCGCATTGGCGATGACGACCGGGTCTCCACCGCTCATGATGGCGACGCAGGAGTTCGTCGTGCCGAGGTCGATTCCGATAACTTTGCCCATGGGTTGGCTCCTTCGCAAAAAAATATCAATACGTGAACGATCGTGTCAGCTGTGCTGGTGAAACCCGTTCTTCACACCTATGATTCGGCCCTAGTTTGCGACACCGGTCGACACGGTGACCATGGCGGCGCGGAGGATGCGGTCTTGGAGGAGATATCCTTTTTGGTACTCTTCCACGACATGATTTTCAGGGATCGTGTCTGAGGGAACCTGGGCGACTGCCTGTTGCGTGGCCGGGTCAAAGGCCTGGCCGACGCTCTCCACCGCTGTGACACCGAATTTCGTCAGTGCTCCCACGAGTTGCTTGAGCGTCAATTCCACGCCCGCCGTCAGGGCATCGACGGACCCGCTTCCCTTCGACGACTTAATGGCGCGCTCAAGATTGTCCACGACCGGCAGCAGTTCCTTAAGAATCTGTTCGTTACCGAACTTGATTTGATCTCGCTGGTCGCGCTGAGCCAGTCGTTTGTAATTGTCGAACTCGGCGGCGAGCCGCAGATACTTTTCGTTGAGGGCTTTGCATTCGTCTGACTTGGCATCCAGCACCTGCTGGAGTTCATTGACACCCTCCATGGTGCCTGAAGATGCCTCGCTGGAACCGTCTAAGTTGTCGATACTGTGAATATTCTTGTCGTCTTCAGACATTGATTACACCTTTGCTGGGGAGTGAGATAGCCACCGGAGAACGGAAGTCAACGGGGAATAGAAAGAAATCATCGTTTTTTCAGCTCTCTAAGGGTTTGAGGCGTGGGTAACGTCAGTCTGCGGTAAGCCGGGCCTAGGTCAGGCGGTTTCGATGGTACAGGAGTTCCAAGCCTTCAAGCGTCAGGAAGGGGCGGACTTCTTGGATCGTTTCGGTTTCCTGCGCGAGGACGGTCGCGAGTCCTCCGGTCGCGATGATGGTCGATGTCCGTCCGAGTTCTCGCTCCATGCGTCGGACGATCCCGTCCACCAGCCCAACATAGCCGAACAGGAGACCGCTTTGAATGCCGCCGATGGTATCGGTGCCGATGACGGTTTTGGGTCGTATGATTTCCACCTTCGGCAGCTTGGCGGTACGGGAAAACAGAGCGTCGGCTGAAATGCCGAGACCCGGTGCGATGACACCGCCGAGATACTCGGCGGATTTGGTCACGGCGCAGAAGGTGGTGGCGGTGCCGAAATCGACGATAATGAGATCGGACCGGTACCGCGCGTAGGCCGCGGCGGCGTTGACGATGCGGTCACTGCCGATTTCCTTCGGGTTGGCATACCGCAAGGTGAGCCCGGAATCGGTATCGGGCCCGACGATCACCGGTGTTCGGTGAAAGTAGGTCTGCACCAGGGAGTCGAAGGTGCCGGTCAGCGCGGGCACGACGCTCGAGAGAATACAGCCCGTAATCTGCTCCGGGGTGAAGCCGGCGTTGTTGAGCAGATTGAGTAACAGCATGCCGTATTCATTGTCGGTTCGCCGTGATTCGGTAGCCAGGCGCCAATGCCCACGCAGGGTGGAATCTTCGAACAGGCCCCACACCACGTTGGTATTCCCGATGTCGATGGTCAACAGCATCGTGTCTCCACTCTACCCCAACAGGTTGTCCGATTTCACCCCCGCACGTGGATGACTTCCGCACTTCGGACTTCCAGCAGTCGGTGAGGCAGAGTGGGGGAGGGATCGGAGGTCACACGGAGACAGAGGCATCCATCAGGGCCGATCGACTCGGCGATCCCCTGTACGATCCCGTTTTCTTCCAGGGCCACACGGACGGTCTTGCCGAGTGTGGAGCAGCGCCGTGTGAATTCATCGATCATGCCGGACGGTCCGTCGTGGAATAAACGATCCATGCGTTGTTCGAGGCGGAGCAAGAGATCTGCGAGGATCATGACGCGATCGAGCCGATGGCCGGCCTCGGCAGCCACGCTCGTTGCGCCGGCTCTGAGTTCCTCCGGGAAATTATCGGGCCCGGCATTGATGTTCAGCCCGATGCCGATGACGATCGCCGGGGTTCGGTCAGCGGTCGTAGTTTGCTCGCACAGAATGCCGCCGATTTTCTTGTCGCCGATCAACAGATCGTTCGGCCACTTCACGGAGACCGCAAGTCCCGTGCAGTTGGAGAGGCAATCGGACACCGCAAGAGCGGAAAACAACGGAATCCAGGAGAGCCAGGGGCCTATGCGTGTGGCGCCCGGCTCAGGCACCACAATCACGGACATGTAGATGTTGCCCTGGGCCGGAGAGTGCCAGGCGCGTCCGCGGCGCCCCCGACCGGCCGTTTGGCAGTCCGCGAGGATCACCGTTCCGTGCGCAGCCGCTGGTCCGGTCAGTTGTTGAAGGTATGCCAACGCGTCGGCATTGGTTGAAGCCGTGGAGGGGACATACCGCAGTGTCTTTCCGAAGGCGTGGGTGTGCAGGTTGGCTTGAAGGCGATCAATGTCCAGCCGATCGGCTGGAGGCGGATCGTTAGTTGGTCCGCCCACGGCCCCCTCGATAGCCGGTGAGGTCCATGCTGAGGTCGGCTGCCGGTGCGGAGTGAGTCAGGGCACCGACGGAAATGAAGTCCACACCGGTTCTGGCCATGTCGGCGACGGTCTGCAGGGTAATGCCGCCTGAGACTTCGATCAGGGCGCGTTTTTTGATGAGGGCCACGGCTTTTTTTACGAGGGCCGGGGACATATTGTCGAGCAGAATGATGTCGGCTCTACCCGCCAGCGCTTCTTTCACTTCCTGCAAGCTCTTGGCTTCCACCTCGATCCGAAGACCATGCGGCGCTCCGGTGCGTGCTAACCGGCAGGCTCCGGCCACATCGATGCCGGTCGAGCGCAAGACAGCGAGATGGTTGTCTTTGATCAGGACGCCGTCGCCAAGAGAGAAGCGATGGTTTCTCCCGCCTCCCAGGTGAACCGCCCATTTTTCGAGCGCTCGCAGGCCCGGTGTGGTCTTCCTGGTGTCGAGAATGGTGGTCGAAGACTGTCGGATTGCGGTACAAAACCGCGCGGTCAAGGTGGCGATGCCGGAGAGTCGCTGGAGGAAATTCACGGCGACGCGTTCCGCCATCAGCAACGATCGCACATCGCCTCGTACGACGATGACCTCCTTGTCCGGCTTGACGGTGGTTCCGTCCTTGATGGTCCTGACGATACGTAATCCAGGGTCCACAGCGAGGAAGACTTCGCGCGCGACGGCCACGCCTGCAACGGTTATGGGTTGATGGGCGACGATGGCGGCCCGGGCCTGAATGGCACGGGGAAACAGGGCACTCGTGGTGACGTCGCCGTGGTCCAGGTCTTCGTCGAGAGCCAGCTGAACCGCTTTGCGGATGATCTGCGGATTAGGAACGTTGATTTTGTTTCTGCTCACTGCTGATCTGTTGTAACGCTTGTTCAAACAACTGAATCATACGGGATTCACGTGCCAGTCGATCGTGGTGATCGGTCAGGACATCCGGCGGTGCCTTGGCGACGAAATCGGGATTCCCCAGTTTCTGCTGCGTGCGTGCCACTTCTTTTTGAAGCAGCGCGATCTGCTTGAGGACGTTATCTTTGGCCTTCTGAAGATCTGCACCCTCCATCGACGTGCCGACTTCGGCTGAGCCGCTCGTGAGGGTCAGCAGGTGAGGAGCCGTGACTTCCGAGGTGCTTCCGACAAACAGATTCTCGACGTTTTCCATGTACTCGATCAGCTGTCTATACTTGTGGAAGGTCGCAGAGGCTTGATCCGTTTTCCCGTGCACTTTGAAATGGAGGCGTTTGCCGGCGGGATAATTCAGAATTGCGCGCTCCTGATTCATCAGGCCACGGCATTCTTCCAGCATTGAAAATTCCTGTTCGACTTCCTCTGAGCCCCAGTCGGCCCGGACAGTCGGGTAGGGTTTGCGGACAATGCTGGCACCTTCGTGCGGCAGGGTCTGCCAGATTTCTTCCGAAATAAACGGCATGAAGGGATGCAGCAGCCGCATCATGGTCTCGAACGTCTCGGCGAGGGTCTGACGTGTGGTCTTGGCCTGTTCGGACGCCTGATCCTTGAGCGCCGGCTTGATCATCTCAATGTATTTGTCGCAGTACTCATGCCAGATGAATTGATAGAGGGCGCTCGATGCGCGGTCGAATCGATACTGCTCCAACTCCTGCGTAACGGTACCGATGGTGGTGTTCAGGCGACTCAGAATCCAACGGTCGGGGAACGACCGCTGCGCAGCCGTCACCTCGACCCGTTCGCCGTCCAGATGCATCAGGAGGAACCGGGCGGCGTTCCAGATTTTGTTCGTAAAGTTCCGGTAACCTTCAATCCGCTCTTCCGCCAGTTTGACGTCGCGTCCCGGCGACGCCATGGCGGCCATGGTAAAACGCAGGGCGTCGGTTCCGAACTGCTCCATCACATGCAGGGGATCGATGACGTTGCCCTTGGACTTACTCATCTTCTGGCCTTCGGCATCGCGGACCAGGGCGTGGATATAGACGTCGCGGAAGGGGACCTCGCCCATGAACTTCAGGCCCATCATGATCATGCGCGCGACCCAGAAAAACAGAATGTCGAGGCCGGTGACCAGGGTCGAGGTGGGGTAGAAGGTCTTCAAATCCGGCGTCTGCTTCGGCCAGCCCAGGGTAGAAAAGGGCCAGAGGGCGGAAGAGAACCAGGTGTCGAGCACGTCGGGGTCCTGCACCAACGCATCTGAGTGGCCCTTGGGACAGGTTGCCGGTGTGGTCTTCGCCACGATGACGGGTGCGTCGGAAGGAATGAGCGGCGCCCCGTCCGAGGAGCGGCGCAGAAACGGGCTTCCATAACAGGTCTCGCAATACCAGGCAGGAATCTGATGGCCCCACCAGATTTGCCGGGAGACGCACCAGTCCTTAATGTCTCGCATCCAGCCGAGATAGTTGTTCTTCCAAGCCTCGGGAATGATCCTGACCCGACCATCTTCGACCGCTTGAATCGCCGGTTCAGCGAGTGGCTTGATTTTGACGAACCATTGGTCCGACAAGAGAGGTTCAACAACAGTCTTGCAGCGGTAGCATTTGCCGAGCGCCATCTTATGGGGCTCGGATTTTTCAAGCAGGCCGTGATCTGTCAGTAGCTGTTCGATCTTCGGCCGGGCCTTGGCGACAGGAAGGCCTTCGACGATGTGCGCCACCTCGGAATCTGCCAGTGCACCTTCCAGCCGAAGGTTGGCGTGGATGTCCAGAATCTTGATGCGCTTGAGTTCGTGCCGCTCTCCCGCCTCGAAGTCATTGAAGTCATGAGCGGGTGTGATCTTGACGGCGCCGGTGCCGAATTCACGATCAACCAGAATCGAGTCTCCCACGATTGGAATGGCGCGGGTCGTGAGGGGAAGCCGGACTTGTTGGCCGATGAGGTGCCGATACCGTTCGTCTTCCGGGTGCACCGCCACCGCAGTATCGCCGAACATAGTTTCAGGCCGCGTGGTTGCTACCAACAGCACCTGCGTGGGATCGTCAACCAGGGCGTAACGAATGGTGTACAGTTTTCCGGTAATCTCTTCATGTTCGACTTCGATGTCGGACAAGGCCGTGAGGCAGCGCGGGCACCAATTGATCAACCGTTCGCCGCGATAGAGCAACCCGTCTGCATGCAGCCGAACGAAGACTTCGCGAACGGCTTCCGACAGCCCCTCGTCCATGGTGAAGCGTTCACGCTCCCAATCGCAGGAGGCGCCGAGCCGCTTGAGCTGAGAGATAATCGTGCCGCCGGACTTTTCTTTCCATTGCCACACGCGCTTGAGGAACTCTTCCCGTCCGAGTGCCTCCCGGGTGGTGCCTTCGGCCTGGAGTTGCCGTTCCACCACGTTCTGGGTCGCGATCCCTGCGTGGTCCGTGCCCGGCATCCAGAGCACATTGCGGCCTTGCATGCGGCGCCAACGGATCAGAATGTCCTGCAGGGTATTGTTCAGCGCATGGCCGACGTGGAGCGATCCCGTGACGTTCGGGGGAGGGATCACCATCGAGTACGGCTGCCCGGGATGGGTCGAGTCGGCGTGAAACAAACCGGCGTCGATCCAGCGCTGGTACCAGCGGTCTTCGACGTCGTGAGGGCTGTAAGTCTTGTCGAGTTGCGGTGTGGACATGGTGTTAACAGGATGCTGAAAAAGCCCGCCAGCGTTGTTTTCGACAGCCGTGAAGCGTATCTCGTCAGGGTCAGAGCGTATGGCTCGTGGCGCATAGCTGAGAGTAGAGACGCCAACTCTCGATTTCTGGCCATACGCTATAAGCTCTATGCCATAGGCTCTTTTCTGCGGACGAGAGACGAACGACGTTTCACGAACGACGGACTATGAGGACGGCCATTTTGAGCATCCTGCGGGAATGTTCTGCGTGGTTCCAACTGTTTTAATGCGCCGGGGGCGCAACGCGGGCGCATCTTAACATGCGCCGTGTGGGCTCACAAGGTAATGGACGCGTGTCTGTGATCGTTCTAGCCTGGATTATTCATGAATGTCGTCGCGAGGCGTTCGAGACCGAAGCCCGCCGGGGCTTCTCGCAAGTAAGGCCGACGCAGGCGTACTGGCAGTCCGTCGAGGAGGCCGAACGAGAACAGCCACGCCGGGCGAGAGGATCGGACGACGGAGCAGGCATTCATGAATAGTCCGGGCTGGAAGGTTGTAGCGGACTCAAGCCCTGTGATATACATCCGGCGGTTCAGCTGGTCGTTCGAGATCGCCGGCTTGAGAGCCCATCACCGTTGAAGGAGAGATTATGCCGAGGGGACGAGAGAAGGATCGCAAGACTCGCAAGAAGCATCGGAAGAACGTGGCGCGTGTGAAGGGGCTGGTCAAGGCCCGCCGTGCGGCGGCCAAGAAGGTCAAGCGAGGGTAGGCGAACGGGACGTTACTCGGGCGAGCTCAGTCGTTTGATCTCCGCCCGGATCTGAGTTTCTGCCACGTCTGGAACGATCCGCTGCACCGCCTGCTGGATCGGATCTTTTGCCATTTCGTGCACAATCTTATCGGCCGCCTGTCGCGCGCAGTTCGCGGCCACCTGCTCGACTTCCTTTTTCACCAACTGGTCGATCATTTCAAGGTGTGCGGTCAGGGCCTCCGGCAGGTGTTTCTTCACGCCGGTGTCCGTGAGGTCACCCAAGCGTTTCTCTGTGGACTGCTCCACCAGGGCAGGGGCCAGCTCGGTCACGGTCTGTCGAACGGTCGCTTCGACGCTGGCAATCTGGGTCTGAGCCTGTCGTCTCAATTCTTCCTGAACCAGTTCTCGCATCACGGTCTGTAACCGTTCCGGCGCGAGTGCCTCCGCGAGTTGTTTCGCCACTTCCGTTTGAACGGCCTTCTCTACGGCAAGACTCACCTGTCCGGCGACTTCCTTCGTCATGGCGGCCGGGAGCAGTTCGCCGATCCTCCGGTCGGCCTGGACTGTGACTGAATGCAATAAGTGATCGAACAGCCCCTTCATCAAGGCCTCACCGGTCGGTCCGTTCGAGGCGGGCGCAGTTGCGGTCGGGGCGGCAGCGTGGCTCAGTGATGGGGACATGGGGCTGTGCTCCTTCTCCATCGCGTGGTGGGGGGCGTCGTCAATGGACGCATCGTTCGGCGAGTCGTCTTCATCGTCCGTTCCCGTGGAGACAGGGGGCCACGTCCGTGTTTTGGCTGGTTTCCCGCCGCGCGGATCTCCCGCCGCGCCATTCAAGATGCCCTTGATCGTGTCGAGCAGTTGTTCCCGTTGAAGTGGTTTCTTTAGAAAGGCCCGGACCCCGAGCGAACGCAATTTGCTTTCGTCCAGACGATCGGAGCCGTCTACCATGGAGACGATCAGCGTTTCGGCTAGATTGTCCTGGCGGCCGATCTCTTTGCAGAATCCCGAGAAGGTGATCTTGTCGAGATGATAGTCCGCGATGACCAGCGCCGGACTGAGTTTCCGGGCAGCGTCGAGGGCCGAGGGGCCGTCTGGAAATCCCATCACCTTGTGGCCTTCCGGCGCAGAAATCTGTTCCACCATGCGGTGCACGGCAGGGCTGCTGTCGATCACAAAGATGGTCGATCCCATCCCACTCACCTCTCCATACCTACTCAGCCGAAGCTAACAAAGGCTCCTTGAACTGTCAAAGAAAACGCCGAAAGCGGCGGTCTGATGAGGCCTTCGCCCACGCGCCGCGAGAGACGAACTGAATGCTGGCGGAGCCGGTGACCATCCTGTAGAATCCGGCCGTCTTCCCGGCTGGCCTATCGGCCTTCGTGGATGGCGAGTATGAGGAGTCACACGACACAATGACCCGGAGCCGAATTCAAGTCGTCTTTTTCGATGCGGCCGATACCCTGTTCCATATTCACGGGTCAGTGGCCGAGATTTACCTGCAGCATGCGGAGAAACATGGGTTCAGGAAAACTCCAGAGTCGTTAACCGCCATCAAATCCGCCTTTGCCCGTTCGTTCCGCGATGCGCCGCCGCCCGTGTTTGCCGCGACCGAGCCTGCCGCGATCAAGCAGTCAGAACGGTTGTGGTGGTTCGACATCGTGCACAACGTGTTTTACCGCGTCGGTATGTTCGAGGCCTTCGACGAGTTTTTCGAAGACGTGTTTGCGCGCTTCGAGCAGCCGGAGTCTTGGCGGCTCTTCCCCGAGACGGTTGATGTGCTCAAGACTCTGAAGGGACAGGGATTCGAGTTGGGCATCATTTCCAACTTCGACTCGCGGTTGTTTTCCGTGCTCCGTGGCTTGGGGATTGCCGACCTGTTCGATACGGTGACGATTTCCAGTTTGGCCCATGCCGCTAAACCCTCCGCGCGTATCTTTCGGCAGGCGTTGGAGAAACATGCGGTCGATCCGGACGAGGCGCTTCATGTCGGCGATAGCGAACGAGACGATGTGAAGGGGGCGCAGGGCGTCGGACTGACCGGGGTGTTGCTCGCGAGAGGGGAGGGGGCGCGTCCTGCTGGCGGGACGACCATCGGTAACCTCAACGAGTTGCTGCCGCTGCTGTCACGCCTGGAATAACAAGGGAACGATGTCCTTGGCGCGCCCCTGGAGCGCCGCATCGACCATGCCTGATTGCGCGGTGGCATCGAGATTGATTTCCACGACAAACGCACCCGCCTGTTTCGCAATTGAACCAAAACCAGCCGCCGGATACACCAGGTCGGACGTGCCGATAATCAGGCACAGGTCGCTGGAGTGCAGGGCGGCCTCGCTGGCTTCGAGATCCTGCTCGACGAGTGATTCTCCAAACCAGACGATATGCGGGCGGAGGAGCCCGCTGCAGTTGCTGCAGAGGGGCAGGGTTGCAATCGGCACATCGCGATTTTCAGTCACGCGCCGGCATTGCGTGCAGCGCACCATCCAGATATTGCCGTGAATCTCGGAGAGTTTGCGCGAGCCCGCGTCGCGGTGCAGTCCGTCCACATTCTGCGTGATGAGCCAGAACCGGTCGAACCGTTGCTCCATCTGAGCCACAGTTTCATGGGCGGCGTTGGGCCGTTTGGTCGCGATGAGTTCACGCCGCCAGTTGTACCATTCCCACACGAGGCGGGGATCCCGCGCGAAGGCTTCGGGCGTGGCCAGATCCTCCGCGCGAAAATTGCGCCAGAGTCCGTCGGCCCCGCGAAAGGTCGGCACGCCGCTGTCGGCGGAAATCCCGGCCCCGGTGAGCACGGTCACCGATCGTGCCGAGGCCAGCTTGTGTCGAATCAGACCGAGAGTTGATCCGGTTCCCATGGGTGTCAACGCGAGAAGGCCATCACTGTTTCATGTGCGCGGCTGCATGCTATAGTACCGTCCTTTCGAACGCAACGAGTGAGGAGTCTCATGAAGCAGATCATGGTGGTCGGGGCCGGTTCCGTCGGCGGTTTCTTCGGGGCCCATCTCGCAAAACATAATCCGAACGTCTCGTTTCTTCTGCGACCGCGGACCCTGGAGGCGGTGAAACGCCACGGCTTGATGATCAAGAGCGCCAAGGGCAATTTTACCGTTCATCCGCCGGCTGCTTCCGATCCCGGGCAATTGGCGCAACCGGATCTCATCATTCTTGCCGTGAAGGCCTACGATCTCGACGAAGTCATGACGCAGCTGGAGCCGGTACTGACCGAGCGCACGGTGATTCTCACGCTTCAGAACGGCATCGATACGGAAGATCGCATCATTGCGCGGGTGCATCGCGATTGTGTGGTCGGCGGCGTGGCATTCATCTATTCGAAGATCGTCGAGCCCGGTGTCATCGAGCACTACAAGCGGGGCGGTGTGGCCATCGGCGAACTCATGGGCCACAAGAGCGAACGGGTATTGCAGATCGCGGAGATCTTCAAGCAGGCGGGCATTTCCTGCCAGCTCAGCGACGATATCCGGAAGAGCAAATGGGAAAAGATGTGCTGGAATTGCGTCTTCAATCCTCTCACGGTGTTGATCGACGACAAGGTAGCGAAGGCGTTGGACCATCCTGAGATGGCCGGGGTGATTCGGCAGATCGTGGGCGAAGTGATGGCGGTCTCCGCGGCGGTGAAGGTACCGTTGGCGCCGGATATGGCCGAGAAGGTGGTGAAGTGGACGCAGGAACTTCGGGACATTCATACCTCGATGTACGATGACTGGAAGGCCAAACGTCCGACCGAAATCGACTATCTGAACGGCTACATTGTTCGTATGGGGCGGGAGTTAGGGATTCCTACACCGGTGAACGAAGCACTGACAGCGATGGTCAAAGCCATCACGGAGCGTGAACCGTCGGGTCCTGGAGTCGTCCGGATCGACGGTGCGGTCGTCCAACCGGTCTCCCTCACACGCGCGGCGCTGGCTCAGTTACCGCAAGAACAACATGTCGAAGATATCAGTCCACTGATGCCGTCGATGCGGGGCCGGGCGATTCGCGTCAAAGGCCTGCTGGACATTCCAGCCCTCGCGGTCGATGCCGACCATGTCACGTTCCATTCCGTCGATGGGAAGTATGCGGCGACACTCACCCTTCAACAGGCGCAGGATTTCGGATTGTTATTGTATGAACTCGACGGCCAGCCGCTGCCGGACGGCAAGGGTGGTCCCTACCGATTGGTCACGCCGGGTTTGGGTGATCTCTGCGCCAATGTGAAGGCGGTGGGACGGATCGAGGTGCGAGCCGGATCGGGGAAGGATACGCGGCCGTCAGTGAGGCCTCCGGAATGTACGCCTGAGGGGCAAAGCTAAGCGGTTCACGTCGTCGAGGAACGCAGCACCCGAATCGCTTTCCACCGCTCCGACCGATAGCGCCACAGCATGAGCGCCATGCGCAGCGTCCAGTCCGCGATCATGGCCAGCCAGACGTAAAACACTCCCAGCGTCAGCCAGTAGCCTGCCACAAAAGCGATGGGGATCCGCACGCCCCACATGCCGATCATCGTGGCGATCATGATGAATCGCGTATCGCCCGCGCCGCGTAACGAACCGGCCAGCACCATGGTCAGGGCCAACGGCACTTGCAGCAATGCCACGATCTTGAGAAATACGGTACCCAAATCGATGACCGCTTCGTCGCTGGTGAAGGCGCGCAGCAAGACATAGGGAAAAAAGAAAAACACGATGCCCATGGCGGACATGATGAACGTCGCCAGCCGGTTCGCTTCCCAGTTTTCGAGTTTGGCCCGGGTGTATTTGCCGGCGCCGATACTTTGTCCGACCATCGTGGCGGCGGCGATGGCAAAGCCGTAGCCCGGCAGGAACGAGAGCGATTCGATCGAGAGTCCGACCTGGTGCGCCGCATAGGAGACCGTCCCGTAGATCAAGACGATCTTGGTGTAGAGCAGTATCCCGGCCTGTTGCACGATCCGTTCACCGGAGACCGGAGCACCCACTTGCCAGATGGTGCGGAGCAGGTCCAGCCTGAGCCGCTTCGACGGTTTGAGGATCGTCCGGCAGCGCAAAAACAGATAGAGCGACCCGGTTGCCTCCGCAATCCCAACGGCGACGGCAGCGCCCTTCACGCCGAACGCCGGCAATCCCCATTGGCCATAGATCAGCGGATAGGCGATGGCGATGTGGAGCACATTGACCATGATCATGGCGTACATCGGTGTCTTGGTGTCCCCGGTCCCCTGGAGAATCGATGAGAGAACCGCGAGGAGTACGGTGAAGGGGATGACCAGAAAGATCAGGTTTGAATAGGGGAGTGCGAGGGCGATGACCTCGGGCTGCGCACCGAGCAGGTGCATGATGAGTCCGTTCGCCGAGAGGCCGAGCAGGGCCAGGGCTAGGGACACCAGCACCGACAGGCCCAGGAAATGCCGGGAGGCCTGGCCTGCTTCTTCATACCGGCGGGCGCCCCACTGTTGAGCGATGATGACGTTGGTCCCGACCGAGAGACCCGACACGAGTGTCGTTGCGATAAACGCAAGCAGTTGGCCCAATCCCACAGCGGCGATGGGTATCGCCCCCAACCCTCCCACGAGGAAGACCGCGACGATAGCCTCGGTCCGCTGCAGCAGGCTGCTGACCGTCACCGGGAGCGCGAGGGTCATGACCGATCGTCTGATTTGTGCGACGCCGTTTGCCATGGGGCGTCATCCTACCAGAACTCGGTTGTGGACAAGGATGTCCTTCTTCCGGGACTGGACAATGGGAGTACGGCTTCGGTAGCCTGGAGTCATCCATGTTGATCACGCCCGAGCCTGCCGCTCGTTCTTCCTATCGGCTGTCAAAATCACGCTATCTGTCGGGCCTGCAGTGCCACAAGCGGCTGTACTTGGAAATTCATGCGCCGGCGTTGGCCACGAAACCGGATGCGGCCACACAAGCCATTCTCGACATGGGCAGGGACCTCGGGGAACTCGCCCGTCGGCGATTTCCCGGCGGTCGCCTCGTGACGGCCGGGTACCGCCAATCTCAGGAGGCCCTGACGCAGACGGCGGAGCTTCTCCAGGATTCGACGGTGTCGGCTATCTTCGAAGGCGCATTTCAGTTCGACCAGGTCTTGATCCGTGTCGATGTGCTGGAGCGTGTCGGCGTGAACGCATCGGGGCAACCCGCCTGGCGGCTGGTGGAAGTGAAATCCTCCACCAAGTTGAAGTCGACCCATGTGGAGGATTTGACGATCCAGAGTTACGTTCTCGAAGGGGCCGGTCTGGTGCTTGAGGACATCTGCCTCATGCATGTGAACACCCAGTATGTGTTCGACGGGGTGGAACTCGACCTCGGCCAATTATTCAGCATCCGTTCCCTGAATGAAACAATACGCCCGCGCTTGCCGGACGTGTCCTCACGCCTGGCCTCGATGCACACCGCGTTGAGCGAGATGTCGGCGCCCCCCATTGCCCCGGATGAACATTGTCACAGCCCCTACGAATGTCCCTTCTGGGCGCATTGCACGCAGGAGAAGCCGCCTCGCTGGATTTATCATCTGCCCGGGAGCAGCAAGACGGTCATTCAGCTGCGCGAGTTGGGCGTGGAGACCATCGACGACATTCCCGATCACGTGACGTTGACGCCGGTGCAGCGACGGGTGAGGGACAATCGGGAATGGATCGGAGAAGGCTTGCGGTCGGCGCTGGAGAAGATCGTGTATCCCGTGCATCATCTGGATTTCGAGACGTTCATGCCGGCCGTGCCGAAATTCGTGGGGACCAGGCCCTATCAGGTGATTCCCACTCAATGGTCCAATCACATCGAATATCCCGATGGACGGCTCGACCATGCCGAGTACCTCTGCCGCGACGGGCGCGATCCGCGTGAGGAACTGGCCGTCACGTTGCTGGATTCATTGGGGGCAGCGGGCAGTATCTGTGTGTATTCGAGTTATGAACGTTCGGTGCTGGAGCGGCTGGCGGAGGATTTCCCCTCACTGCGAAAAGATTTGAAGCGGGTGATGGCGAGGCTGTGGGATCTGCACATTGTCATCCGGGATCATTACTACCATCCGGCCTTCGAGGGCAGCTATTCGATCAAGGCGGTGCTGCCGGCTGTGGTGCCGTCGTTGAGTTATGCCGATTTGGCTATCGGAGACGGGGGTGTGGCAGCCTGTGAATATGCCCGCATGATCTTTACGGTCAGTGACTGGATCGAAAAAGCCCAGATCGAAGAGGCGCTTCTGCGATACTGCGAACGCGACACTCTGGCCATGGTCGAATTGCGGAAGGAGTTAAAGAAACGCGCCGGTTAGCGCCGGCCTCGAGTACGCAGCCATTTCACCATCTGCATGCACGTCGTTCCGATCGATTCATCCGCCATCAACGCGATTCCCCCCAAGGCCAACAGCGTCATCACCACAGCAGCTTCAGATTGTTCAAACATGCGGCCCTCCTGTGTGAACCGGAGAGTAGCCTGGAACTGTGGTGACGAACAGACCACTGGAGGAGGGGGGGCCTGGCCTCGGTAGGTGCGGAGGTATGAATGGTAGGAATGAACTGGAGGGGGTAGACTCTCTTCAGAACCCCCGTTCGAATCCCACCGGCAGACTGTTGAGGTGTTGCGGGAGATATGGCGGAGAGGGTGGGATTCGAACCCACGGTCCCTTTCAGGACAACGGTTTTCGAGACCGTCCGATTCGGCCGCTCTCGCACCTCTCCGCTAGGCCAAAAGGACTCGCAGTTTCACATAGTTGGGTGATCATTCGCAAGGCGTTTCCTACACGGCCGAAAGAGCCGTGTTGTGAATAGCGTTGTGAAATTCGGGGACGATCTTCTCGATTGCTTCCCGTTTGTGGTTTGGGCTGAGATGGCTGTATCGCATGACCATGGAGAGGTCAGACCAGCCTCCCAGGTCCTGGATCGTCCGAAGATCGACCCCAGCCATCGCGAGACGGCTGGCGAAACTATGCCGCAAGGTGTGCAGCGTCACCCCTGCCAATTTGGCCAGCTTGCAAGCCGCGGCAAAGGGCTTATCCATACTCTTGTAGGGGCGGCCGTTGGCTTGAGTGAAGACGTATTCGCTCTTGCTCCGTTCCCGAAGTCGCTCCAGCACTTCTCGAGCTCGACTATTCAGAGGAACACTCCGGCTCGTTCCATTTTTCGCATACGCGGCCTGAACCGTCACAAAGCCTCGCTGAAGGTCCACGTCGGACCAGCAGAGCGGCAACGCCTCCGACCGGATCCGCAGCCCGGTATTGATTCCCACGATGACGACGGATCGAAGGCACCCTTCGGTATGTTCAAGGAGCCGGCCCTCTTCGCTAGATTCAAGGAACCGCAATCGTCGTTTAGGCTCTTTGATCTTCTTTACGGCGCCGGCAGGGTTCTCCCCTTCGAACAGTCCCCATTCCTTGCAACGATTCAGAAGATTGTGGAGAACAGCCAGTTCACGATTGACCCGCACCCGCGCGCCTACGTCGACCCGGCCACGTTTGTAGCGCTCCACGTCAAGCGTCAGAATCTGCCCCAATCGCTTGCCAGCAAAATGCCCTTTGAGGTGGTCAATACATTGCCGATAGTCCTTGCTGGTGCGCGGCTTCTTGTTCGTCCTGGCCCAGGACAGGAACTCTTCTGCGGCCCTCTCAAAGAGAATGTCTTTCCGCTTCTGTCCAATCCCTGCTTCGCCCTTCAGAATCGCGGCGCGTTTCACCCCAGCGATTTCGGCGGCCACGTGACGCTTGATGTTCCGACCGATCCGCAGGGTATGCCGTTGTCCATCGTGGCGGAAGTCCAGATACCAGACCGTGCCTCGCTGATAAACCCCTTCACCTCGTCGTGCCATGGGTGCCCCTCCTCTGTGTGGTGGCGATCTGTGCCCGTCCCTCGCGATCTTGCGCCCTGTTTCGTGCCATGGGTTTTCCTCCCGCTTTTTTGTGTTCTCGTTTATAGATCCTGGCCTGACACTTGTTGCTGCAAAACCAACGATGGCTGCGACCCGCCACAAAGATCGACCCACACTCACCTCGGCATTGTCGAACAAGGTGGCCCATATCTCCGAGGAGTTGCGCCGCGTTGTAGCGAAAACCGGTCCCCATGTCGGCTGCGTCGATAGTGATGCTGGACCCTTGCGCCGTGGCGCGAATCGTCATGTGGAGGTGCGGCAGATCGATTTTCACCTCTCCCTTCTCGAGAAGGTCTCGCAACCCGCGGCGTAACGGTTTTTGGAGGTTATCGAGATCGATGTGTTCCATCCCTCCCGCTGGAGGACTCATGGTAACGCTTCCCATGGGGAACTTCGGAGAACGACCACGGCGCAAAGCGCCCTCGACCAGTCCAGCATCAAGGGCAAACCGCCTGCATTCCTGCCATCGAGCTAAGAGGCTTTTGGGGGAGAGGGAGGCTAAGTCCTCCTGCGCGAAAGCCACCAACCACGCTAGCGCCGTGGGGCGCGGATCGTCATGCCGGCCGTCGTGATTCATGAGTCGCCGTCCTGCTTCGACAAATTCGAGCACGTCGGAAAGGTGGTGCGGTACGTCCATTGGTCCCTGCCTTCCGTGAGGCTTGAGAAAGTGGCTTGGATTTCACTTAAATTCAAACCACAGTTTGATTTATTGACTACAAAAACAACCGAGAGTATAGACGCGATGACGGGAGAGCACAAGGGCAGTTAAACGGCCACAGGGGATCAAAGGAAAGGATGAACCATGGAGAAGACCAGCGGGCTCGAAAAACATTACCGCGTGCATGAGGTCGCGCAAATGACGGGGCTAAGCGTCGCAACGATCCGTAAAAGATGCCTCGCGCGCGAATTGGGATACCGCAAGGCGCGGCGGGCGGTTCTCATTCCTCAATCTGAGGTCGAGAAACTTCTCGGCACGTTCAACCCGGCGGCGCCGCTTGGGGAGTCGACATAACTTCGATGGATGGGCGCGCTTGACCAAAGGCACGAACGGGTATGTCGACTCTAGACCACATCACGCAACTGGGGCCGCACCGGCCGCCTCGCAAGCAGGCGGGCCAGGGGCTTGGCCCCAGACGAATCGACGGTTCGGCGCTCGACGTGAGGGCCGCCGCCGCCTTCCTCGGCATCTCGGAAAAGGCCATGCGCGCGCGAGTGACCCGGCGGCTGGTGCCGTTTCGTCGACTCGGGGAGCGGGGGCGGATTGTCTTTCTCCGTGCCGAGCTGGAGGCATTCCTGTCCGCGCTGGATGGTTGTCCGCTCGATGAGGCGTTAGCGAATCTGCGGGGGGATCGGCAATGACGGGAGATGGGATCGTGACCGAGTTTCGCCGCGCGATGGAGCAAGCAGGCATTCCCCCACCAGTCGAGATGATCGGTGACGGAAAGATCCACCGCTTTCGCACCAACGGCAAAGCCACCAAGAACGGGTGGTACATCCTATTTGATGACGGGCTACCGGCTGGCTCGTTTGGGGACTGGGCGTTGGGTGTTAAGGAAACCTGGAGCGGCCGTCACGAGACGACGATGACGGCCGAGGAACAAGCTGCCCATCGACAGCGCCTTGAGGCCATCAAGCGACAGCGGGACGCAGAGGAGAAGCGCCGCCATGGGGAGGCCGCGGTCCGCGCTCAGACCCTCTGGGACGCCGCGCCGCCGGCGACAGACGACCATCCCTATCTACACCGAAAACACGTGAAGCCGCATGGTGTGCGAGCATCGGAAGGACGGCTTGTGGTGCCAATGCGGGACGCCGGCGGAGCGCTCCATTCATTGCAATTTATCGACGACACGGGCGGAAAGCAGTTTCTTGTTGGTGGCCGGGTCAAAGGCTGTTTCTTCCTGATCGGGGATCTCGTCGATATCCTGTGTCTTGCCGAAGGATTCGCCACAGGGGCTAGCATCCATGAAGCGACCGGCCATGCAGTTGCGGTGGCCTTTTCTGCCGGGAGCCTTAAGGCCGTCGCGCAGGCCCTGCGGGCGAAATATCCCCAGGTTGGGATCATTGTGGCGGGCGACAATGATGCAAGCGGAACCGGCCAAAAAGCGGCACGTGAGGCCGCCGAGGCGGTGGGGGGTGCGCTCGCGATTCCCGCGGAGGCAGGGGACTGGAATGATTTTTCGGCCTCGGAAGGCCCCGAGGCGCTGCGGGAGGTAGTGGACCAGGCCAGAAATACTATTCTGGCCTATAGACCCCACCCCCTGCCAGAAACGAATTTCGCCCCTATTCTGGCTTCGGACCTCCTAGCGGAGACACCAGAACTAACCCACTGGATCCTAGAAGACTTCTTCCCAGTTGGATCATTGGCGCTATTGGCCGGCAAGCCTAAAGAGGGCAAAACCACGCTGACATATGAGGCGGCGGTCAATATCGCGCAGGGGCGGCCCTTTCTCGGTCGGACCACAACCAAATGCGGTGTTCTGATCTTGGCCGTCGAGGAACATCGCCGCGACGTGCAACTGCGCCTCCACGCACTAGGGGCGGCGAATCTGGACAACCTGCATCTCTCCATCGGCCCACTCTCGCCGAGTCCTACGCTTTTTTCCGATATGCGAGCGTTCGTTAAAGACAAAGGCATCAAACTCATCATTATCGATACTCTCGCAGCCTTCTGGCGCGTAGAAAATGAAAACGATGCCAGCGAAATGACGAGGGCGGTCAAGCCACTCCTGCACCTTGCGAGAGATTCAGGGGCCTGTGTGCTTCTTATTCACCATGCGAGAAAGTCTGAGGGCTCTCACGGTGACGAAATACGAGGGAGTGGCGCACTGTTTTCGCTGGTGGATGTGGCCCTGGTGATGAAGCGCCACTCAGTTGAGAATCAACGGCTTCTGCAGGCGCAGAGCAGATATCCAGAAACACCTTCAGAACTTGTCTTGGAGCTACGTGAAGCCGGATACGTTGCCCTGGGAGATCCGGCCTCTATTGGCAAGGCAGCTAAACTCGAAAAACTAATCTCGATCCTCTCCGATGACTGGGAGGACGGCGAAGCAGTTGCGAAACGGGCGGGTCTCAGCCGACGTGACGGGTCTCGACTCCTGGGGATTCTAGTGGAACAGGGGAAAGCCAACCGTAACGGGAAAGGCCGGAAGGCTGATCCGTATACCTATCGGCGGAGTTCGTTTCTGGCAGGCCCCCCGGTCTATAGGCCGGAAACGAATTCAGAGCAGGCAAATTCGTTTCTGGCAGGCCCCCAACCTCTCCACTCCCCCGCCAGAAACGAATCGGGCGTTACGGGCGTTACACAGGATCGAGGAAGTCAGCTCGGCGCCTACGATGAGGACGGTCGAGACCTAGCCCCGCCTCCCCAGGAAACCGCTACGTCCGCTACGGAGGACCAGGAGAGGCAGATCGACGCCTACCATGAGGAGGTGGACCTTGATGCTTGAAGCGATTACTTCGTTTCGACTCCGACTGCATGGGCAAGTCCGGGCCATCGAACGGGGGCAGGCTATCGAACTGGACAGGCCAGACGCTGAACGTCTTCTCGCAAAAGCCCCAGATCGCGTCCGGGTTGTGGAGCCACAGCCGGCGCGGGACATCACCGTTGAACCGGCTGGCCCATCCGTGCGGCCGGTCTACTGGGAGAGCGGCAATGGCCGGATCATCGGCCCTGGCCAGGTGGTCCAGGTAGCCAAAGACGGGACCGAGTTTTGGCTGTGCATCGAATTCGGGGGCGCGGTCTATTGGATCCGCGATTTCCTCTTAAGGTCCAGGCAGGCGTTTGACCAGCAGATCCGATGGATCTGCGGTTGCTGCAACGGCTCAGATTTCTGGGCCTCGGCGTATCGGGCGCACATTTGCCGTCGCTGCCATCCCCCGGCCGCCCCGTCGCTTGAAATCACGGAGGCTTCATGACCACGCCCGAATCATTCCTGAAGACGGGGCCGAGGTTTGGCGGCTTCATTGGCCGCCCGAACGCTCTCGCCCATGCGGGAGCGGCCATCCTGCGACCCAGACCCGGTGCCCCCCGGGCCTGGGCCAGGAGGTTAGAGGTACAGGCATTCAAATCTCGCAGCGATGGAGGGGCCATGGCAAAGAAACAGAGCAGGGCCGAGAGGTGGACGAAGCGGGCCGAAACGATCGCGGATGCGTTCCCCATCAACGAACCGGCCGGAGGGGACGTTAACCAATCCGCTCAAGCCGAGCCGCTATCCGCTGGCGAAATGGCGAAGTGCAATAGAAAGGAACTCGAGGCCTTTGTGGCGGCGATCCGTCCGATAACCGCCGCTGAGCTGCGACGGAATAAAGCGGACATGGAGGCTTTTGTGCAACAACTTCAGCCGGGGCGGCCCTAAAAGAAGTGAAGTGATCTGTGGGTGCGACACGCGCAGCAGGACTCTATGCACACAGACGAACGGATGGCGCGAGTGAATGACGACACCGCCAGGGGGGGGTGAAATCTCTATGGCAACCGCTCAGACCCGCGCGGGTTGTGTAACGCGTCCGGCGGTGAAAATACTTCATGGGGGGTCCTATTGGAGAGAACGACCACGAAACGACCACGAAAGGGGATGGAACGATGGACCAGGTTCCCACGTTGAAAGCGAAGTGCCTTGCCGGACCACCAGTGCTGTTGAAATTTGTCGCTGACCGGATTTCACAGGCACAGCAGGAAGGAGACGCCACGATGGACACACGAGAGCAGGCTCAAGCAGGCCTGGCCAGAACCGCCGCCCACCGATCACTCGAAACCTGGAAGCGCTCGCCTGACTACCGACAAGCCTTACAGCGTGAGATCCGCACGCTCGAACGAATGCCGGCGCGGGCCGCTGCTCAAGACCAGCAATTGCGCACCATGCGAGTGGCCTACCTGGAGGCGCTGGCGGCGCTATGAAGATGAAGGTGGACCTCCTCGATGTCGCTATGGCCCTCGCCGTGGGCCTGGCGCTGACTGGGGCGTGGCACCTGAGCTGGCCGGTGATGCTGTTGACGGTGGGTCTGTTGACCTTCCAAGGCATCAGTATTTTCATAGTCGTGCGGGCGATCAGCAAATTTCTCCATCACTGAGGACGCAATCTAACCGGGAGGATGAGCGATGAACATGCAGGACATGCGGAAGACGATCGATCAAATGGTGCAGGGCGCCTTGGTTGCGGCGGGGGCGCCGCCGGCCGCTGTGCCGGAACTGACGCACGCGGAGCGGGTTACCCTGGTGGCGGAGATTGGACAACTGCGCGACCAACTGGCGAGGCAGCAGCCCTCCTTGGAGCAGGCCGTCACCGATGCCGAAGGCGTACTTGTCGCAAAACAACAGGAGGTCGAGACGGCCTGGACTGCCGTGCAGGAGGCCCACAGAGCGAGGCTTGCGCTCGCGTTCTCCCTGGACACACGCATATCCAAACTGGAGGGCGAGTTGCGGGTGCGTGCGTCAGTCAAAATCGATCAGTTTGTTGAGACGTGGCGCACGCTGGCTGAAACGGAACGGCACCGGTCGGTCAAGGGCAGTCGTGAGATTCAGCGATCAATCCTGACAGACAGGACATGGGAGCGACACTTCAGCACCGCCCCGTCAGTTGTCCGGCGATTAACCGCCATTCGCGAGGCTTGCTGCGCTGCAGAGGCGTTGAAGCTCACCGCCCTGGATGACACGGAACTCGCAGCCCGCCTGAAACAGTTGGCCGATGGGATTCCGGCCAAATCTGACAGGCTGGAACTCGTAGGTGAGGGGTAACGCGCGGTTGGATAGGCGTGAACTGGTCACTAGCGTAGTGGGAAATCGCTCCTGGTTGCTTGTAACAGTGTGAAAGCTGAAGCTGAACGGCCATCCCTGGAATCGTAAGCGACTGTGGCGGGTGTACTGTCAGCTCCGCTTGAAGCCAGAAATTCTCCCCCTGAAACTGTCTCCTTGACGGGGGAGCTTACGATACCACACGCTACTGCAGTCCAGGATAGTCTTTCAAACGATGCGGTTTGCGAACTCTACTAAGTAGCACTCCCCCCAATACATCCCCACAAGAAACCACAGAAGAAGACCCCGGCACGATTGGTGCTCAAGGGGCGGGGTTTCGGGTCCTGGTAGCAGCGTGGTAGCAGGGGCCAGCGATGATGGCTTGCATAGCTGCGATTGACTTCCTTCCGGTCTCTGAATAGAGTCCGCCATCATAAGGAGGAAAAGTATGCCCATTTTAAGTACATTAGAGCTAGAAACGGAATGAGCACTCTTGGTCTTCTATCGGCTGTTGAGAAAGTCCTCGCTGATTACGGGGGTGTCATCATTGGCGGATTGATTACGCTTATTGGCGCACTCGGTGGGGTCATCCTTACGAATCGTGCCCATGACCTTAGATTACAGATGCAACTTGCACATGATCGAGAACTCAAGAACCGTGATCGAGAAATGTCTCTCCGAAAGGAAGTGTATCTGGCAGCGGCGGAGGCAATATCCGCCGGTCTAATGGCTGTAGGCAGATTCGCCAACCTCGAAATCACTCACGATAAACTAACGGAGGACTACCAAAGCAAAGCTGCTTCCCTTGCCAAAATCAATGTAGTCGCGAAAGAGACAACGATGAGAGCCGTATCAATGTTTTCGAGCGAATTAGGTGCAACCTTCTTGCGCCTATTCGTGAAGCGTTTTCCGCTTATCCGGCAAATGCAGGAGACTGCCTTCCTCAAAGGCCAAATCGAGGCGGGTCTCAAGGAACAAACTCGAATACTCGAACTCATAAAACAATACAACCTCGATGAGATCAAGGACCAGGGCAAATGGGATTGGCTTCAAAAGAGTTTTGACTTCGAGCGACGCCACTTTGAAGAAACGGCAAAGAAGGCGGGTAAGTTAGAAGCGACATTGTATCCGAACCAACTTAAATTCATGGAGGAGTGTGCTGAGGAGACAGTTAGAATTGCACGCCTATTGGCACCGGTAATTGTCTCGGTCCGGAAGGAGCTTGAGCTACCTATCGATGAGGTCGAGTACGATAGATTGCTGGAAGAGCAAATCGCGAGACAGTCCGAAACAATAAGAGAGTTTAGTCAACAGGTCCAATCTCTATTGGCCTCCGAAGCTCAGCCTAGTTAGCGCCTAATGACCTGCGGTTTTTTTAAACCGAAATAATTCGTTCACGCCACCGCGGCAAGCATACCGAATGCCGGACGTATCGAAGACCCAGGCTGGCATAGGCTGGTCCATGTTCTTCCCGGCTTCTTTGTGCCAATACCACCCTTCCTTTGTCGGCTTCTCTGTGGTCCATGCTCTCTTCGACGCTGTCCGGCTGATGGCGGGACGGTCCATAGGTACAGGCCTGATGGGTTTCCGATCGGGCCTCTTCATTTTCAACATGCCCCGATCTGTTGCAGAGGACAAGGCGGTCAATATCATACGTACACACCCTGTTGTGAAAAGCGTTGTGAAATGAGTGGGGAAAGCGGGGAAATTCTGAGGAAAGTAGGGGAGGGCCTAATGGCGCTCTCCCCCAGTATTCATGCGGCTTTTGTCGTTATTTCAAGGGGTTCGTGCTGCCTGCCCAAATCGGTTTTCGAGACCGTCCGATTCGGCCGCTCTCGCACCTCTCCGTACCCAAGCCGGCAAAGATGTGCAGCTTAGCGTGGTCGAGCGTAACTTTCAAATGAAATCATGTGCTTGGAGAATATTTCTTTCGCCCTTAGGGATAGGTCACGACGTGAGGGAAACGTGATTCCGTTTTGCGATGAATCGGTTCCACCGTAGACTCACCTGGTGTAGTGAGACCGGTTGGAGACAGTTCGTGACTGATCTTTTCCAGTCATCCATCCGATATAGTTACGAAGCATAGTTCTTGTCCGCGTCTCGGTCCCACTGGGGTTGAGCATTCTGTGGTCAGACATCCATCCGTCACTATTCCACCCGGTGAGACCCTGCTCGATGTCTTACGTTGGCGGGCCGAGCACCAGCCCGACCAGTCAGCGTATGTCTTCCTGCGCGACGGGGTCAGTCCCGACACCGCCCTGACCTATAGTGCGCTCGATACTAAAGCGCGGGCTATTGCCGGTCATCTGCAATCCAGGTTCGCAGCGGGAGACCGCTTGCTCCTGGTGTATCCGCCCGGTCTTGAATTCGTCCAGGCCTTTTGGGGAGCGTTGTATGCCGGGTTAGTCGCCGTGCCGGTCCCCCCGCCGGATGCCTTTCGTGCAAGGGTGGGTGTCGCGCGCGTCCAGCGTATTGCCGAGGATGCCGGCGTGGCCGGAGTCTTGAGCACAAACCAGATTCTGGAGCTGGTGCGGGCGCAGGGGCCTGCGATTCCGCTGGAACAGTGGCTGGTCTGCGATGCCGTCACCCCGGACTCGACGGCTCAGTGGACGGCAACCCAACCGCTCCCTTCCACTCTGGCCTATTTGCAATATACGTCCGGTTCGACCTCCGCTCCCAAAGGCGTGATGGTCAGCCACGGAAATATGACCGCGCAAAGCCGGTGCATTACTGACGCCGGTTGTTACGATGCCCATTCCGTCACCCTGTCCTGGATGCCACATTTCCACGACTATGGATTGGTAAAGGGCATCATCCAGCCCGCCTGGATCGGCCGCCCGGCCTACCTCATGTCGCCGCTCACGTTTCTGAAGCGGCCCCTGCGCTGGCTTGAAGCGATTCAACGGTATCAGGTTACGCATAGTGGCGCGCCCAACTTTGCCTACCGTCGCTGCGTGGAGACCATCGCTCCCGAAGATTGCGCAAAGCTGGATCTCTCCGGTTGGCAGGTCGCGAGTTGCGGCGCGGAACCGATTGCCCACGATACCATCGATCGATTTGCTGAGGCGTTCGCTCCGTCCGGATTCCGGCGTGAGGTATTTTCCCCCGCCTACGGGATGGCGGAGTACACCCTGTTGATCTCGCTGAAGCGGGAAGGGGTGGCCCCGACGTTGCTGCCGCTGGATCCGGCGGCATTGGAGCGGGGGGTGGTGTCTGAAGCCACGGCTGGTGTGGTTCCGGTCCGTCAAGTCGTCGGATGCGGCATTCCCGTGGGCGATACCCGGGTGGTCATCGTCCATCCGGAGACCCTGTCTCGCTGCGCGGCCCAACAGGTCGGCGAAATCTGGTTAGCCGGCGCCAGCACCACGCAGGGATATTGGAACAATCCGGAGGAAACTGCGCGCACGTTTCGCGCGACACTTCGCGATACGGGAGAAGGGCCGTTCCTGCGGACCGGTGACCTCGGGTTCGTCAGAGACGGTGAAGTCTTTGTCACCGGGCGTTTGAAGGACCTGCTCATCGTTCGCGGCAGAAATCATTATCCGCAGGATATTGAGCGAACCGTCGAGCAGAGCCACAGGTTGTTTCGGGGTGGGGGCGCAGCGGCTTTCTCCGTCCAGGATGCGGGGGAGGAAGTACTGGTGGTTGTGCAGGAGGTCGAGCGCCAGGCAACGGCCTTGGCCATCGATGGGCTGGCTGCCGCGATTCGTTCTGCTGTATCCGAACAGCATGACCTCCATGTTTCCTCCGTCATCTTTATCAAAGCCGGGAGCCTGCCGAAGACGTCGAGTGGAAAAGTCCAACGACGTGCCTGCCGCGACCTATTTTGGGCCGACCAACTTTCCATCATCGGAAAGAGTGTCATGCCGGCGCCTCTGTCCCAGGCCCAGTCAGCGGTCGTCAAGATAGAAGACCTGCGTGCGCTCTCGCCTGATACGCGGCGGCGGCGGATTGAGCAGGATGTGCAGGGGATAATTGCCGATCGCCTCGGGTGCAGGCGAGAGGCCATCGCTCATGACCGGCCGATACATCTCCTGGGGCTCGATTCGTTGATGGCCGCTGAGGTCTCGCATTGCGTGGAGGAGTCATTCCACGTTCCGCTCTCGTTACAGGGCCTCTTGGGAGGCGCGACGCTCAGCGATCTGGCTGCTGCCATCGAAGCGGCAATGCTCCGGGAAGGCAGTGAACCCATTCCTGCCGTCGGCCAAAATCTCACAGCGGAGAATGTCGCCCCACTATCCGAGAATCAGGCTGCCCTCTGGTTCCTCAGCCAATTGGCTCCGGAAAGCGCCGCTGCCAACGTCTCCATCATTCTGCCTCTGCCGTTCGACGTGAATCAGGCCGCACTGAAACAGGCGCTTGATCGACTCGGTGAGCGCCATGCGACGCTTCGGACGACTTATGAAACGCAGGACGAGGTGCCGGTTCAACGAATTCATGCCCGGTTGCCTTTGATCTGGACGGTCATTGATGCCTCCACATGGGATTGGGCGCGCTTGCGGCGGGAAGCCATGGAAGCGGCGACGATTCCGTTCAATCTGGCGCACGGCCCTCTGTGGAGGACCTCGCTATTCAAGGGGAAACAGCAGGCGTGGTTGCTGCTGGTCGCGCATCATATTGCCGTGGACGGTTGGTCGATGATCCACTTGGTAGAGGAACTCAAGGGGGACTACGGCTCAGACGGGTCCACGCTTCAGGATTTATCGAACGGACTCGGCGGCCAGCCGGCTCCCTACGGTGAGTTCATCGGGTGGCATCGTGCGCTGCTGGAGAGTGAGGAGGGCGGTCGGCTGGCTCAGTATTGGACGGCGCGTCTGGCTGGTGACTTGCCGAACTACGACATGCTCTACGATCGGCCGCAGACCACGGTTGAGCCAAGCCGATATGCGTGGCATGCGGTCCAGATTGATCCGGCTTTGACGGAGCGGCTCAAGGCCTTCGCGCAGGTGGAAGGCACAACACTGTATGCCGTCTGCCTGACTGCGCTTCAAGCCCTGCTGTATCGCTACACGAATGTGGAAGACACAGCCGTGGTCACGCCGGTATTCGGTCGAAGCCGGTCTCGATTTGCCCGGACCGTCGGTGATTTTGTGAATATGCTCGTGTTGCGGGAGACGGTTCAGGCCGATTCGACCAGCCGGGAACTTTTGGCGCTGACCAAGCGTACTCTGCTGGAAGCCCTCGATCATCAGGACTATCCCTATGCGCGGCTCGTGTCGGACTTGCGACCGGCCCGCGATCGTCAGCGCGCCCCTTTGGGGCAAATCCTGTTCGTGCTGCAACAGTTCAAGTTGCTGGCGGAACTCGATCAGCGGATGAGTGCGTTGCCGTCATCTGTTTCTGAATCGTGCCCGCTACCGTGGGAAGCCTATGTCATTCCCCAGCAGAGTGGGCAGTTTGATCTCTGCCTTGAGCTGGCTGAATCGAAGCAGGGGTTAACCGGCTACTTCGAATACAAAGACGAACTCTTTACGCCCGACCGGATGGCACGGATGCAGCAGCATTTCCTGCGGGTGCTGGAGGGGCTTGTCGCCGACCCCGCCGCGCAGATCGGGTCCCTGCCTCTCATGTCCGAGGCGGAATGTCATGAGACGGTCCTGACGTGGGGACAGTCTCCTGAACCGCAGGCGCCGGCACAGTGCCTCCATCGCCAGATCGAAGCACAGGCGGCGCGCACCCCCGATGCGATCGCGGTTCGACAGAACGACCAGGAATTGACCTATCGGGAGTTGAACGCGCGCGCGAACCGTGTGGCCCATTACCTCCGCCGGCGGGGTGTCGCGCCCGGTGTGGTCGTCGGCCTCTGCCTGGAACGATCGCTCAATTTGATCGTCGGCATGCTTGGCATTCTCAAATCGGGCGGGGCCTACCTGCCCCTGGATGCCGATTATCCGACCGACCGCTTGGAATACATGCTGAGAGATAGCCAGGTCCGGGTGTTGGTGACGCAACAGGATCAGCTCGCCCGGCTGCCTGCGACGAACCCCCACACGATTTGTCTCGATTCCGAATGGGACCAAATCGCCCGTTTCCCGGACGATGCCATCGAAGGCACGGACGCTCCGGAGAATCTGGCCTATGTGATCTACACGTCCGGTTCGACCGGTCAGCCCAAGGGGGTGATGATCGAACATCGATCGATCGCCAACTATGTGCGGGCGATCACGGAGATCGCGGGTGTCCACTCGCGCGACCGGGTGCTGCAATTCGCGTCGATGAGTTTCGACACCGCCGCCGAAGAAATTTTCCCCTGCCTCACGACGGGCGCGACGCTGGTACTGCGCACCCAGGCGATGATCGATTCGGTGTCGGAATTCTTGGATCGATGCCGCGAATGGCAACTGACGCTGTTGGACTTGCCGACGGCCTACTGGCATGAAGTCGTCACCCGAATGGAGTTGGAGCGGCTCGCCTTCCCGGAGTCGGTGAAGACAGTGATCATCGGTGGAGAACGGGTTCTTCCTCAGATCGTGCAGCGGTGGGCGAACCTGGTCGGCCGTACGGTTCGATTATTGAATACCTATGGACCGACGGAAACGACCGTCGCCGTCACCTGGTCGGATCTGACGGGCCTCGGGCTGCAGGAGGAGTTGTACGAGGAGTTGCCGATCGGGCGGGTGATTTCTCAGTCCTCCGTCTACGTGCTGGATCGGCACCGCCAGCCGGTTCCGGTGGGTGTAGCCGGAGAACTGTATGTCGGCGGTGTGGGGGTGGCGCGAGGCTATCGTGGCCGACCGGAACTCACTGACACGAAGTTTATTCCCGATCCGTTTTCAAGCCTTCCGGGAGCCCGTCTGTATCGGACCGGCGACCTGGTGCGCTGGCGACCGGACGGGCAGCTCGACTATCGCGGCCGTGTGGATCGCCAGGTCAAGATTCGCGGCTATCGGATTGAACTGGAAGAGATCGAGGCGGTGCTGAATCGGCACCCGGACATCGAGCGCGCGGTGGTTGAGGTGCGGGAAGATCAGCCGGGTGATAAGCGGATCGTCGCCTTCATGGTCCCTCGTCCGCAGAACCGGCTGGGACTGGTACAGCTACGCGAACAGCTGCGGAGCCAGTTGCCCGCGCACATGATTCCTTCGGCCTTTGTCGAGATGGAGACGCTTCCCCTGACCGTCAACGGAAAGGTGGATCGCGTTGCGCTCCGTGTCGCTACGGACAGTCGCGCGAGCAAGGTCGATCTCACGGCTGAGTTTCTCGCGCCGCGGACGCCTACCGAGCAGGTGCTGGCCGACATCTGGGGGGAAATCCTCCATGTGAAGGATGTCGGCGTGCATGACAACTTCTTTGAACTGGGGGGCCATTCGCTGCTGGCGACACAACTGGTGTCCAGAGTCCAAGCCCTCTTCCGGGTCGTCCTGCCTCTGCGACAAGTGTTCGAACGGCCGACCATCGCGACACTGGCCGAGGTGATCAAGCGGTCCCAGGAGGCCGGAAAGCAGCCGTCGGACCGGGATGGACGAATGATGACCAAAGCGGCGCGAGGAACGCCGTTGCCGCTGTCGTTTGCGCAGGAACGGATGTGGTTTCTCTATCAGTTGTCGCCGACCGGCGCCGCCTACAACATTCCGGCGAGCGTGCGTTTGCACGGTCCGCTCAATCGGGCGGCGTTGCGTTGGGGTGTGGCTGAGCTGGTGCGCCGCCACGACGCGCTCCGGACGACCTTTGCCACGGTGGATGGTCAGGCGCGCCAGATTATTCATGCCTCGTTGGATCCGCCCTGGGCGGAAGAAGATCTGCGCGGGTTGCCTCGTGAGATGCGCGAGGTTCGGGCGTTGGAACTGGCGACCGCCGAGGCGCGCCGTCCATTCGACCTCGGGGAGGGTCCGTTGCTGCGTATTCTGCTGGTTCAATTGGGCGAAGAGGATCATGTGTTGGTGGTCAGCACGCACCACATCATCTCCGACCAATGGTCGTACGGCGTGATCGCCCGTGAACTGGTGAAGTGCTACAACGCGTTCTGCGCGGGGAAACCCGTTGCGATTCAACCGGACCTTGCGATCCAGTATGCCGATTTCGCTCAGTGGCAACGGACATGGCTGACCGGTGCGGTGCTGGCTGAGCAACTCGCGCATTGGAAATCCAAACTGACAGATCTGCCGGTGCTCGCCTTGCCGGCCGATCGGCCGCGCTTGCCTATCCATTCGTTCAAGGGCGATCAGGTCTCCCTCGACCTGTCCTGGGCGCTCGTGAATCGTCTCAAGCAGCTCAGCGTGCGAGAAGGCGTTACGTTGTATATGGTGTTTCTGGCCGGATTCTTCGGCCTCCTGCATCGCCTCACGCAGCAGCGCGATCTGGTGATCGGCACACCGATCGCGAACCGTAATCGGCTGGAGATCGAGGATTTAGTCGGCACGTTCGTGAATACGCTGGTGTTGCGGACGGATGTCACAGGCGCTCTGACGTTCCGAGAGCTCTTGCGGAATGTGCGTGATCTGTCGCTCGATGCCTATGCGCACCAGGACATTCCGTTTGAAAAGCTCGTGGAAGAGCTGCGCCCGGATCGCAGCCAGGGCGGGCTGCCGCTGGTGCAGGTCCTGTTCAATTTCGCCAATACTCCTTTCGCCAGGACGGAGTTTCAGCATCTGTCGTGGACCCCTTATGAAGTCAGTCGGGGTGCGGCACAGCTCGATCTCGGTCTGTCGATCGATCCGTTGGCGTCGCGCAAAGCCTATCTGGAATTCAACACGGACCTGTTCGATCGCACCTCCGCCGAACGTTGGCTGGCGGAGTACCGTCAATTCATGGAGGTCATCGCGGAGCATCCGGAAGAGAAGGTCGGACGCGTGGCGATCCTCACGGCACAGGAACAACATCGGATCCTTCATGAATGGAACGCGACCGACAGGCCGGTGGATCGAGAGGCCTGTTTCCCGCAACTATTCGAAGCGCAGGTCGGCCGGACTCCGGATGCGATCGCCGTGGTGTTCGAAGGCGCTGAATTGTCGTATGGGGAACTGAATCGGCGCGTGAATCGGCTGGCGTATCGCCTACGGGAACAGGGCGTGGGCCCGGATGTGGTGGTGCCGGTGTTCCTCGAACGGTCTCCCGAATTGCTCATCAGTCTCCTGGCGGTCATGAAGGCCGGTGGCGCGTACCTGCCGTTGGTTCCTGGATTACCGATCCGCAGATTGGCGGCCATGATCGAAGCGAGTCACGCGGCGGTGCTCGTGACAGACTCGACGCTCCTTGGCGGACTCCCCCAGCACCAGCTCCGTGTGGTCTGCCTGGACCGGGAGGCGGAGTCACTGACGCGGTATTCAGAGAAGGATCCCGCACCCCTCGCCCGACCGGAGCATCTCGTGTATGTCCTGTTCACCTCGGGATCGACCGGTCAGCCGAAGGGCGTCGAGATCGAACATCGCGCTCTGGTCAATTTCCTCCGCTCCATGCAACAGGAGCCGGGCATCAGTAGCCGGGACGTCCTGCTCGCCATCACGCCGTTGTCGTTCGATATCGCCGGTTTGGAGCTCTATCTTCCGCTGCTGGTCGGAGCCCGCATTATTCTGGCCGGTCGCCTTCAGGCGATGGAGGGAGCGTGGCTGCAGCACGGACTTGATCAGGGCGCAGTGACCATGATGCAGGCGACGCCTGCCACCTGGCGGATGGTGTTGCAGTCGGGATGGCAGGGTGGGCGACAGGTCAAAGTGCTGTGCGGCGGGGAAGCCTTGCCACGGGAATTGGCCCAGGAGCTGCTTGTCCGAGCAGGATCGGTCTGGAATGTGTATGGACCGACGGAGACAACGATTTGGTCGACGTTGGAGCGCGTGCGTACCGCTGAACGCACGATTTCTCTCGGGCGGCCGATCGCGAATACTCAGGTCTACGTGTTGGATCTGAACCGGGAGCCGGTCCCGGTGGGAATCCCGGGGGAACTGTATATCGGCGGGATGGGGCTTGCGCGCGGATACCGGGGCGCTCCTCAGTTGACGGCGGAGCGATTCGTCTCCAGTCCGTTTCGGGCGGGCGAGCGGCTCTACCGTACGGGTGACCAGGTCAAATGGCTCGCTGACGGACGATTGGATTATATCGGGCGTATCGATTATCAGGTCAAACTGCGCGGGTTCCGGATCGAACTCGGAGAAATCGAGGCGGTCCTGGCGGACGATCCGACCGTGAAGCAGGCGGTGGTCATCGTGCGGGAAGATGCGCCGGGAGACAAGCGGCTGGTGGCCTATGTGGTGGCGAGAGAAAGGCACCGTTGCGATCCGCAGGCGCTTCGACGGGCCCTGCGAGACATGGTGCCGGATTATATGGTGCCGGCGGCGATTGTGCCGCTCAACGAATTCCCTCTCACGTCGAATGGAAAGGTGGATCGTAGCGCCTTGCCCGCGCCGGTGGCGGGGCCGGTGCATGACAGCGCCCAGCCGATCGAGCCCAGGAATCGACTCGAATTGCAGTTGGTGGCTATCTGGGAGCAGGTCCTGGGAATTACGCCCATCGGCGTGTGCGATAACTTCTTCGCGTTGGGCGGGTATTCCCTGTTGGCGCTCCGGATGTTCAGCGCGATCGAGCAGACGTTCGGCATCCGCCTGCCGATGGCGGTACTTTTTCAAGCGCCCACGATCGAACAATTGGCGGATGTCCTGGCCGACGAAGGGTGCACCGTGCGCTGGCGGTCGTTGGTTGCGATTCAACCGGATGGAAAAATGTCTCCCTTTTTTGCGGTTCCGGGAGTCGGCGGCAATGTGCTCGTATTTGCCCGCCTGGCCAAGCTGCTCGGGGATGCCCAACCGTTTTATGGACTGCAGGCCCGCGGCCTCGACGGAAAAGAAAAACCGTTCATGCGCGTGGAGGAGATGGCCGCGCATTACATCGAGGAAATACGGTCGATTCAACCGCATGGACCGTACCTCATCGGTGGAACTTGCACGGGCGGGCTGGCGGCCTACGAGATCGCCCAACAGCTCATGGCGCAGGGAGAGCAGGTGATTCTGGTTGTCATGGAATCCTGGCATCCACGATCCTACCTGACGCATTGGAGTCGACCTCCCTACCTGCTCTGGCCGATCCTGTTTGTGTGGATGAAGATCACGACGTACCTTCGTCTCATGCGGAGACTGCCGATCCGGGAGTGGCCGTCGTTCTGGAGAGGGAAGTTGAAACGGATTTGGAATCTCATGCACCATACTGAGGCGGCCGAACATCAAGATGAGTTCCTCTACAAGGATCAGGTGACGTATGCCACCTTCCATGCCGTGGCGCGTTACGATTTGAAACCGTTCCGTGGACAGGTCTTGAACGTGATTGCCTCCAAACATCCGCTGACGAATTCCAGCGATGATACGCGGTTGGTCTTCGGCGAATCCGCGATGGGCATGAGCCGCACGATCTATCTGCCGGCCGAAGATTCGGGGCGGTTATTTGTCGCGCCGCATGTGCAGGAGTTGGCGCACCATCTCAAGACGTTTTGGCAGGAAGCCTGGGCGACGCTCCAGAACAAACCGGATGATCAGGGGAAAGGGCCTTCCTCAAGAGCCGCCTAGCCCGGATTATTCATGAATGCCGGAGCAGGTCTTCATGAATAGTCCGGGCTAAGGCCAACGGGACAGCCGTCACCTCACCATGATGAAAATGTATCGGTTTCTCCTGTTCCTGCTCCGCGACGCCCGAAGCATGATGGTGCTGATGGTCCTGACCGGCCTGTTGGCCGGGCTGTCCAGCGTGGGCCTGCTCGCCGTCATCAACAAACTCATCAACGGCGCCGGGGCGACCTCGGAGCTGTTTGCCGTGGCCTTCATCGGCCTGGCGGTGCTGAAGGTCGTGTCGAACTACCTCTCCCAACTGTTGCTCGTCACCTTCGCGCAGAAAACCATCCTGAATCTCGGGATGGATCTCTGTTGGAAAGTGGTGCGGGCCCCCTATCGCACGTTGGAACGTCGCGGCGCGCATGAAATTCTGGCGACGCTGACGGATGACACGAATGCCATGGCCTGGGCGGTGAACGGATTACCGGGCTTGGCGATCAATGTCGCGATCCTAGCCGGCTGCTCACTCTATCTCGCGTGGCTCTCGTGGCAGGCTTTTCTCGGCGTGGTCATCCTAGCCGTGTTCGGACTGATCGGGTACCGGCAGCTGTATAACCGGGTGCTCCGGTCGTCGCTGGCGGTGCGCGATGCAAAAGGGGTCCTCTTCGAGCGTTTTCGCAGTCTGACGGAAGGCATGAAGGAGCTGATGTTGCATCGCGGGCGTCGAGACACGTTCGTCGATTCGGATATCCGGCAGGCTGCCGAAGCGCTCCGCCATCACAATCTGGTGACGACGAAGCAATACCTCACCACCGACTCCTGGACGCAGGTGCTGTTCTACGGATTGATCGGGGTTATTCTCCTGCTCTTTCCCAGATTGTTGTCGTTGTCGGGGGAGTCTCTGACAGGATATGCATTCGCGATGCTCTACATGATCGGCCCGATGTGGGGTCTGCTCGGGATGGTGCCCACCCTGAGCCGCGGCCAGGTGGCGCTGGAGAAGATCGAATCGCTGGGGCTGGCGTTGGAGGAAGACGGTCGGGAGGGTGGAGCGGAGCGCGCGGTGACTCACGGCACGCAATCCCTGGAGTTCTCGGAGGCGAGTTTTTCGTATGAACCGAAAGGCGAGGATGAACGGTCGTTCAGCCTCGGGCCGTTGAATGTGACGGTCCGGACCGGCGAGTTGGTTTTTATCATCGGGGGAAACGGCAGCGGGAAGTCGACCTTTGTGAAAGTGCTCACCGGGCTGTACCTTCCGCAACAGGGGGAGGTCAGGCTGAACGGCGAGGCGATCACGCCCGCAAACCAGGACTGGTACCGGCAGCACTTTGCGGCGGTGTTTTCCGATTTCTACCTGTTCAAGAAACTGTTGGGGCTCGATCCGGCACTGATTGAGAGTCAGGCGGAGGGCTGGTTGAAGACGCTCCGGATTCAACACAAGGTCACGATCCGCGACGGCGAGTATTCGACGATCAACCTGTCACAGGGCCAACGGAAGCGCCTGGCTCTGGTCACGGCCATGTTGGAAGATCGTCCGTTTTATGTCTTCGACGAATGGGCGGCCGATCAGGATCCTCAGTACAAGGAAGTGTTTTACGGTGAGCTCTTGCCGGAGTTGCGGGCGCGAGGAAAAGGTGTCATCGTGGTCACCCATGACGACCGGTATTTCCATGTGGGCGACCGCGTGCTAAAACTGGACGAAGGCAAGATCCTGGAAACTCCGAACTCGACCGCTTCAACCGGCTCGCACCGAGCGACCCCGGTGTTCAAGCCGGTGATCCGCTCCTCGGCGTAACGCAGGGTCTGCGCCTCGTATGTCTCAACCCATGTCCGGATTGTCGAGTCCCTCCAGAGATTCTTCGCCGTTGCCCGCTCTGAGTCGGCAGGATGTGCATGTCTGGTTCTGCCGTTTTACCCGGCATGAGGATCAACGCGCCGCCCTTGCTGCCCTGCTCTCGCGTGATGAACAGACTCGCGCGGCCCGGTTTGCCTTCGACCGGGATCGCCACCGGTTCATCCTGTCGCACGGTGTGCTGCGCGCCATTCTGGCCCGCTACGTCGGCAAAGAAGCCACGCAGATTGAGTTTGCAACCGGAGCCCATGGCAAGCCGGCTCTGAGCGGTCAGTCCTGTGCCGCGCAGGATATCCAATTCAGCCTTTCCCATTCAGGGGCGTATGCCGTGGTGGCGGTGGCAGCCGGCCGGGCCGTCGGCGTGGATGTGGAGGTGCGCAGGCCGGACGTGGATGCGCTCAAGCTCGCGGAGAGGTTTTTTGCGGCTGGGGAAGCACAGCAGATTATTCAGGCACAGGGGGACGCGCAAGAGCGATTGTTCTATCGTTCTTGGACGGCGAAAGAAGCCTACCTCAAAGGGCGTGGGGTGGGGTTGTCTCTCGGACTGGATCGATTCGAGATCCTATTCGATGACGGGTCGCCGCTCGCTTACGTGCGGATGACCGACTCCGGAGCCCTCGATATGAACTGGCAGGTGCAGTCCCTCTCGTTGGCCGATGACGTATCCGGGGCGCTCGCCGTTGAAGGCCAAGCCTGGCAGGTTCGAATGTGTGATTCGAGTACAGATCTGTTTCGTTAGGTGATGTCCCGCCGGGCTGCGTCTTTTCTCAGTTGCCGAAAGAAGTCCTGTAACAACGCCTGACTCTCTTCAGCACAGACCCCTCCGACGACCTCCACACGGTGGTTCAGTCGCGGCTCAGGGGGAATATTCATGATGGATCCGCAGGCACCGGCTTTGGGATCGGTGGCCGCGAAGACCAGCCGCGGTATGCGAGCGAGTACGATTGCGCCGATGCACATCGTGCAGGGTTCCAGCGTGACATAGAGGGTCGTGTCGATGAGTCGCCAGCTGCCCGTTCGCCGGGCTGCGTCTTGAATCACGATCACTTCCGCATGAGCCGTCGGGTCCTGCCTGGTTTCCCTGAGATTGTGGGCTTGAGCGATCACGATGCCCTCATGTACCAATAACGCGGCGATCGGCACTTCACCGATCAGCGGCGCCGAACGCGCGAGGGTCAGAGCTTGTTGCATGAAGCGGGTATCGAGATCGTCGAGGGGGAGCATCGTGTCGTCGGCTGAATCCTGTCAGGGGCTGAACTCTACGGCAGTCGATAAGACGCCTGCATGCTAGCATGTTCTTTGTGTGGAATGGCACGGGGGGAGGAGGCGAGAGCGGAAGATCGGGGCACCGGCCGGTCAGGTCTGCCCGATCAAGTAGATCGCACCCGTCGGCTCGGGGAGACCACCGTCGGGCTCCACGGTGACGGCGAATTTTTTCATCCGTGAAAACTCGGTCATGTTTCTGATCAGCATACGGGCTTTCAGTCCCGCATCCAGTCCGAAGACGCCCGCACTCACCGGTTTGTCGTCGATGGCCCAGAGCTGGTAGACCTTGCCGCTCGGTAAGGACGGCAGATTGTACGCATAGAGCCAGGCTTTCTTGGTTGCCGGATCGAATAGCAGGAAGGCGCCTGCCGATTTGGCCATGTCGGACCCGGCCAGCGACACGACTTTTGAAGAGGGGTTCTTGAAGAGTCCGGCAAATTCCTCGTTCTGCCTGGCCAGGCGTTGCAGGGAGGATTCGTTCTGGGTCAGCTGGGTGTGCGCGTCGTCCAACTCCGCTTCCCGCTGCAGCAATTGATCGCGGAGTTCCGCGACCTCCGTGGCCCGTTGGTCGATCTCCGACTTGAGAGTGCCGATGGTCTGTTCACGCTGTTGCAGCTCCGACTGCAGGGTGGCCACGCGGGCGGTCTCCTGCTGCACGGCGGCTTGCAGTTGGTGAATCTCGCTCGAGCGCTGAGAGGTTTGTGTGTAGGACATCCAGGCGAGATACCCGCCCCCCACAATTATGGCGGCCGCGGCAAATCCCATTGCCAGACGGAACGGCAGCGAGCGGGCCGGCGCGATGGGCGGGAACAGGTGGTTCATCCATTCGCCCGGTTCCAGGCTCGACTTCGGGCCGGCCTGCTCCGCTTCCACCGCACCCGCGATCGGTGTCGGCGTCATCATGATTTTAGCTTTGAGCGTATTCGGGGGTGTCGCCGGGGTGAGCCCGAACGGCAGCAGGGACGCCACGGTTTGATAGTCCTTGAGAGCGGCATGGCAGGCCGCGCATCCCGATAACAGGTGCGCTTCGATGGCCTGCCGCTCCGAGCGTTCGAGAGCGCCGATCGCGTAGAGGGGGACCGCGTCTTCCAGTTCCTCGTGTGTCATACCCTCTCACCCTGCGGCAATGTCTGCTGCAATGACGCGCGGAGCTTGGCCATCGCCAGTTTGATGCGCGTCTTCACCGTCCCCAGCGGCTGGTTCAGCTTGGCGGCAATCTCCGTATGAGTCAGGCCCTGGTAAAACGCCATCTCGATGGCCTGTTGCTGCGGCAGCGGCAGCTCGAGGATGGCTTTCGCCATCAGCTGGCGTAGTTCGGTATCCTCCCGGGCTTCGTACGGATTCGGGCTGACGTCGGGTGTGCGCGAAACCAGGGGATGTTCGAACGAATCGGCGACGACATGTTGCCCGCGCGATGCTCGTGCACGGAGCCGGTCGATGGCGCGACTGCGGGTGAGTGTCACCAGCCAGGCGATCGGGCTTCCACGGCCGACATCGTATTTGGCGATCTTGCGCCATACCTCCAGGTAGACTTCCTGAAGTAACTCCGCGGCCTCATCGCGGTCGTTCAAAATGCGGTACGCCAGGGTAAAGAGCAGGGTGCTCGATTGATCGTAGAGTTGGCCGAATGCCTGTTGATCGCCCTTGGCCACCCGGGCCAGGAGTTTGGGGTCGATCGTCGATGCAGCTTGTCGGGAGGCAGCTTCCATGCAGTCGGCCTGGGCGCGGGCGCAATCCTCTGGTTCGGAATAGGGCACACTATAACACTGTACGAGAAAAACGACTAATCGGATGTGAGAATCCGTCGGCAGTCGTAGAACAGCCGTTCACGGCAGCGTGACGGTCGTTAGCCCGCATTATTCATGACGGTTCGTCACGAAATCGCTGAGGCGCGTCGCCAGACCGGCGCGCGGAGTCCGGAGGCCCCGACGCGTACTCATGTAGTACGTGGAGGGGCCGATGGGCGAGCCCGCCGGCCGAAGGCTCGTCGCAGCAGCGGATCGGCGGTTGCAGTAGAAGCGCTCATGAATAATGTGGGTTAGGGGCGATCGAGGGCAGTGTCACGAAGGATCAGTCGGCACGGCCGCATACGTAGTCTTTCAGGATGTGCGCGGCGTCTTGTGCGCCGGACAGGGGAGGCGGCGTCGATGACAGGGGGCGGGCGAAGGCTTGTTCTATGGCCGCGTTCCATTGTCCCTGGAGAAAATCGGCGAGTGAGAGCTCTGCGCCGCGACCATACCGATGCAGGTGATCGACCAGGGGCGGCTCGTCGGGGAAATTGTATCGTCGCACATAGACGACCGGGATTCCGAGCGCCACGGCTTCGACGATCGTGCCATACCCTGGTTTCGTGAGGATCATATCTACGGACGCCATCACCGATTTAAATGTCATGCCCAGGGAGGCCAGCGACAGGACGCGAGTCAGTCCATCCGGCACAGCGCCATCCACAACGAAGCGAAAGCCGTCCATCGCCTCCATGTGTTCGAAGGGAAACGCTCGCAGGGCGATGCCGCCGAACCCGACCAGCACAACCCGCTCCGACTGCCCGGTGCCGATGGCCTTACGGAGTGTGATGGCTTGCGGGACGGCCGGTTCCGCGATGGGGCCGATTTCGCGGACAGGACGAAACGCGGTGATCGCAAGAGCCGGCGCCACACGCAGGAAGCAGTCGGCCTTGGCATAGGCCTCGCGGATCTGGCGAAGAATCGTCGCGTGTTCACGCTGGGCGGGATCTGCGAACGGCTCCAGGACCAGATCCCAGGACAAGGAGCAGAGGCCGATGGTCGGAATGCCAGTGGCTGCGCCGGCGGCGATACCGAGATGGGAGATGTCTGAAAGGACACAGGCGGGTCCGGCGCTGCGGATGAGCGCGGCTTCAGTCTCAATTGTGTGCTGCCAATCCCTGTGCAGCGCAGAGTGGGCGGTCCAGGTGCCGGGAACGTCGATCGTCAGCGGGCCGTCCTGAATGCAGCCGATATCCTGTTGTCCGAAGTGGAGTTGCCAGGGAATATCGAGGCGAGGTGCGAAGAAGCCGGCGGGGACCGTCGTCCGCAAAATGGCGCTGAGATTGGGCACCAATCGTCCCAGTGCATTGAGCACCGGCACCACTTGCGCCGCATGCCCGTAGCCGTGGCCCGAGATGGAGCACCAGATCAGCGGCATGGCAGGTTGCTGAAAAAGACCCCCAACGTCGTTCTCGACTCGAAATCCTCCTCAACGTACCTCTGAACGTACGTCTCTGGGTCTTCCTCGTCTGCGGCCTCGTTGGATGGTCTTTTTGAGCATCCTGCGAGGGCTGTGCGTAACATCTCCATCCCGGCTCAGCTGTTCGAGTAGTCGGATTCCATGGGGGCGATGTTGTACATCAGTTCGAGGTCGAACTCGTCGATCAATTCATTCACGGCGTCCCGGCCCATATCGGACCGTACTTCATTGATGACCAGTTCGATCGCCATGGCCGCATGCTGGCCGTATTGTGTGATCGCAGATTCGATCCGTTGTCTGGCTGCGTCAAGAGTCATAGATCCTCCAACCGGCTTACCCGAGCGTCCTCAAGAGTTGTTGCAGTTCCGGCACCAGATCCACACCGCCGTTGGATCGCCCGGAGACGGCTGCGTCGATCCCGGCCTTCAAGACAGGTTTGGCCTCTTCCTTTTTGCCCAGTGACACCAGGGCCCGTCCCAGGGCGAGGTGCGACGCCACATGCGTCGGATCTAACTGGGTGGCGACGGTGAGGTGCTCGGCGGCTTCCTCGACGCTGCCGCCTTCCTGCAAAATTTTGTTGCCTAGGCCGTAGCGACCCAGGAATCCTTTGGGATTCTTCTCGACCATTTGGCGAAACGCGCTGATATCCATGAGGCTCCTTGTGAAGCGTGATTGTCTGTTGTGATGGAGCGGGATTCTACCATCACCCTCGCTGGTTCAGCTACGGGCGGAACGGAGTCGCGCGAGGCGTTCGCGGTCGGCGGCAGCGGGCGCGCGGCCGGTTCCCAGCGCCAGATGGTGCAGCCGTTCCACGCAACGGATGGCCGCGACCCTGTCCTGTCGTTGTTCGTAGAGATCGGCCAGCTCCCGGAGGACCGCCGCTTCGCCGGCCGGATTGCCGAGCTTGATGAAATGTTCAGAGGCATTGTTGAAACATCGTTCCGCCTCGACCGTGCGGCCGCTGTCGAGGAAGGTCTTTCCCAGCTGACTATAGGTGCCGGCCAGGCCTTCTTCGTTGCCGACCACCCGGTGGGAGTCCAGCGCTTGCGTGAACAGCTGGACGGATTCATCCCATTGGTGCTGCCTGGCCTCTTCCATGGCCAGGTTATGGTAGAGGATGCCGAGGGCGCGATGGTCATTGAGCGGCTTGAGGAGATCCAGCGCTTCGAGATAGTAGGGGCGGGCCTTCTCCGGCCGGTCGGCGCCGATGTACAGGTTGCCGAGATTGACGAGTGTATGGGCGATGGCGTGCGGATCCTGCTCGCTACGTTGGATCGCCAGCACTTCTTTGTAGCAGACGTCGGCTTTCTCCAATTCGCCGGTCAGGGCATAGGTGTTGCCGAGGTTGCCGAGGCTGTTCGAGAGTTCACGCCGGGTCCCGGTCAGCCGGTCGTCCTTGACGGCCGCCTCCCAGGCGGCGCGTGCCTGGACGAGATCGCCACGATGGAGAAAAATGCGTGCGCGGTGTTTGTCGTTTTCAGCCATGGTGTGCATAAGACGTTCTACGTGAAAGGTGAAACGAAAAGTCCTTAACGAGAGACGAACGACGAGAGACGAGATACGCTCTGTCAGTCGCCGCCCTTGGGAGTGTCTTTGCGAAATTCCACCACGATGTCGTCCTCTTCGTCCAGTCCCAAGCCGGCACGAAACGAGTCGAGCAATTCGGCGACATAGGCGAGATGGCGTGGATCCTTCCCCTCAGGGGAGGCCAGATAGGTCTCGGAGAGCGTCATTCCGGTTTGAAAATGGCGAGCGATCGTCTCCTCTGTGACCTGTTGCCAGGTGATGTAGATACAGAAGGCCTGGAAACGGTGTGCGTCGGGGTGGCGGCCGGCCAGCGCGAGCAATTGCTCGTAGGCCTCGCGGGCTGTGGAACCGGCGTGAGAAGAGAACGTACTTTCGAGTTCAACGGCATGGTCCCAATCGGCACCGAGTTCGGCTTCTGATTCCTGCAGGGTATCTTGTGCGGCCAGAGCGGCGTCAAATTGCATAGCTGGTTCTTTCTTGAAGCGTGCGCTGTGGATCGTCTTTGCATGGTGCCCGTCTTGAACATGCAGGCAGCGAAGCCTCAGCATACGCGGGGAGTGAAAAGCAGGTCAATGAGGTCTCGTGCTTGAGTCGTCGGCGCGAGGCTTGTAGAGTGAACGGGCGGTGAGGCGACGGGTTCAAACTCGTGTGATACAGAACATGGTGAGGTAGGTATGGCGGTCGAATCGGTGATGTTGTCCCTCGGAACGAGTGCGCCGTCGTTTAGATTACGCGATGTGGTGACCGGTCAGGTGTATCATCTCGACTCTTTCGCCGGTTCATCCGCCCTGCTCGTGATGTTCATTTGCCGCCATTGTCCCTATGTCGTGCACGTGGAGGAAGAACTGGCCAGGATCGGGCGAGACTATCAGGCCACAGGGCTCGGAATGATTGCGGTCAGCAGTAACGACCCGACGTCATATCCGGACGATGCGCCTCCGCGCTTGAAGGAGATGGCTGAGCGGCTCGTCTTGACCTTTCCGTTTTGTTGCGATGACACGCAGGAGGTGGCGAAGGCCTATCGGGCCGCCTGCACCCCGGATTTTTTCCTGTTCGACCGGCAGCGTCGATTAGTATATCGAGGCCAATTGGACGACTCACGCCCCGGCAACAACAGGCCGGTCACCGGCCGGGACCTGCGCGCCGCGATCGATGCCGTGCTGGGCGGAAAGCCTGTGAATCCCAAACAACAAGCCAGCGTCGGCTGCAGTATCAAGTGGAAGCCCGGCAACGCACCCTCTTACGCCTGAACGGTACCCAGCCGAGCCCCAGAGGGCAGTTGAGGCTTCTGTTGCCACGGGTTTTGAACCGAATGGGTCGGCAGAGGGGCGAGGCTCCGGGCGCCACACCGATTGCTTCCCTCCGCTTCAGAAAAGATAGGCCGCAACCGATAAAGATAGCCGGGGCCCCCTGTGCAGGGCGCAGGCGCAACGCGCACCAAGGAGGATCGTCTATCATGGCATCGGCGCAAGAACTCGTCCAATCCTGCTCACACGTCTTTACCCTGCCGGAAATCTACTTTCGCGTCCGCGATGTAGTGGAGAACCAGGATTCAACGATGGATAACTTGGCCAATGTCCTCAAGATGGATCCGGCTATTTCAGCCCGCGTGCTCAAGATTGTGAACAGCCCTCTGTATGGGGTTCCCAAGCAGGTGGACACGGTCACCCGCGCAGTGAATCTCCTCGGCATGCAAGCCATCCGCGACCTGGTCACCGCGACGACCATCGGCCGACGCTTCAGTGGAATGACCACTGAGATCATGGATTTGTCCGCCTTTTGGCGCAAGAGCGTCCTCTGCGCCCTGATGGCCGGCAAGATCGCAAAAGCCTGCGGCATCCGAGACAGTGAGCGGTTCTTTATCGAAGGACTGCTGCGGGACATCGGACACCTGGTCCTCTACCAAACTATTCCCCAGCGCGCACAGGCGGCCCTCATCGAAGCCGGCAATCTGGGAAGCCCCCTTGCGGAAGTCGAGCAGTCCAGTTTTGGTTGTGACTACGCGGAAGTCGGCGCCGAACTCATTCATTCCTGGGGGATGCCCCCACAAATCGAGCAGGCCATTCGTTACCAACTCTGCCCCAAGGAGGCAGGGGAGCACATTCTACACGCGTCGATGGTCCACTTGGCCGGCGTCGTGGCGGACCAGAGCGAGGTGCCTTCATCGTATGCCGCGCAGGAGTTGCCCTTTGATGCCCACGCGATGCAATTGACCGGATTCAACGTCGACGAGCGGCCTGTCTTACTCACAGAGGCGCGGGTCCAGCTGCAGGAGACATTGAAGTTGTTTAGCCCCGTGGCCATGGCCGCCTGACTTCAGGCAGAGTCGCGATCTCACCGTCGGCGATGCACTCGACGTTCGAGACAGCTCGCCGGCGGAGGCGGATCCTGTTTTTTGATTTTCCCCTCCAACTCGTCGATCTCGCGCTGACCACTCCCTTCTCATCTGTCCGCGGTGAAACCTATCTCCTGTGCGAGCATCCCTGTCACAACGGTGACTACAGACAAGGCCCGGTGCTCCCTTCAGAATGGCGAGGGACTGACAAGGTTCATCGTGCAGCGAGAGTTCCATCGACTGACGGGCGGGGACACAAGGAGCATCGACTCATGCCTATCGATCATTCAGGAGCAACCGCCAACGGTGGCGTTGTGCCGAGCGCCACGGGCTCACAGTGGCGTCAATCAGCCAGGAGTCTCCTCGGCCGGCTCTGCCTGATGTTCGTGTCGATGTTGCTTCTGGCGGTCGTCCCCGGTACATCGGCTGCGAGCGACAGATGGCATCCAGGCATTTACGTCAAAATTGAAGACTGGCAATTACGCTCACCTGCGCACATGGAGACGATCTACGAGGAATTAAGCAACACTCCTCAGCTACGCGGCATCAAAGTGATCCTGCTCTGGGGGCGATATGAATCCAGGGATAGTCACACCGGAACCAGCCGGTACGACTTCAGCCAGATCGATCAGATCCTGACCCGGTTGGCTGCACTGGAGAACAAGCATCTCATCGTCGCGCTGGCATGGCGCGAGTTCAAACGAGAGAAGGGCGCATCGGAAATCCTGCCGAACGATCTGCAGGCGGGACGTGCCTGGAATACGGATCCAAATTGGACCCATACCCAATATGAATAGCTCTGGGCCTATCGGATGAGCAATCAGCCGGGCAAGTATGCCTACAATCTCAAATTGTGGCATCCGACGATTCTCGGCCGATTGGATGCTTTCCTGGCCGCGCTGGCCGAGCACATCGATCAGCACCCGAACCTGACACAGATTTCCACCACCGAATCCGCGATCGGCGAGCCGGTGACTTCCTTCGCGGAGGAGGGGGGAAGCGCGCAGAGGCAGTACGATGGCCAACTCAGGGTAATTCGTGCCATGAAGAAACATTTCGCGCAGAGTGACGTGGTGCCGGATTTGAACTACAGCCGGGAACATGTCGCTGCGATGGTGCGGATTCTGCAAGTCGAAGGCATCGGGCTCGGGAGTTCGAACAGTAACAAGAGCAAAGGTCTCATCCTGCAGCCGCCTTCAGGTGCACCGGGAGTGCTCACCTACTATCCGCGATTGAGTGGCACCGTGATCCTGGCGCCTGAGATTCAGGGTGATGACTATCGAAGTACCTACGGTCACGACAGGCCCCCCGACCATCCACGGTACGAGTCGATATACCTGCGGGTGCGCGATGAACTCAAAGCCAACTACGCTGTCATGCAGCGGAACAATCCCTATTGGTTGGGGGATGCCTCCACGCCAAGCATGCTGAAATTCATTCAAACCTATCCCGCCATCGTCAACGACAGCACGGGGGCGGGTGGGTTGAATCACGTCAAGCCGAAGTCCGTCCGCTAGTTGCCCCAGCCATGAAATAGGGGGCCGCTTCCGCGCCCGCATCAGCACGACACAACTTGAAGTAATAATTCATGTGCCATGCGAATTCGCGTGCTGCTGTAGTCTGTTTGAGTTTCTATTTATGGAAGATTGGAGAATCTTGCCGGCGTTGATCGGTGTATCAGCCAACCCTCGACAATTCAGGCTGTCGGACCTGTCTGCTCGAGAGCTTTAACTATCACTTGAGGTTTTCTTTCTCGCATCGATATCCCCTTCTCGACATCCTCTGCTTGACCGGCGGCGGGAAGGCGCGTACACAAGCAGCCTAACCAGGAGGGACCTATGCCACCCAAAAGGAAAGTGCCACGGCAGTCGGGCCGCAATCGTTCGGTCGGACAGAAACGGAAGGGCGCCGCGACGAAAAGCGGTGAGGCCGGGATGACCCGCCGGTTGCAAGATCTCGTGGAACGGATCGATGTCGTGCTGCCGGAGGTCGCTGCACGGGTGGCGGCGTTGGAGCACCTCCTGCTGGAACTGAAACTCTGCACGCAGGAAGATTTGCGCAGCGCGCGGGAGTTCGTGCGTATTCAAGAGGCGTAAGCAGTTGTGCGTTCCCGGAAAAGAGTGCGCCCATGCCCGTGACTCCTCATATTGAAAAACATTTCACCGCCACCGCGACGGTCCGCGATATCGTGATCGGTATGGCCGACGGGTTGACCGTGCCCTTTGCGTTGGCGGCCGGCTTGTCCGGCGCGGTGGCTTCATCCGGCCTGGTGGTCACAGCCGGGTTAGCCGAGATCGCGGCCGGCTCGATTGCCATGGGCTTGGGCGGGTACCTCGCGGCGAAGACGGATCTGGAACATTACGCGTCCGAGCGCCTGCGGGAGTGGCGGGAGACACAGCATATTCCGGAACGGGAGGCCGAAGAAGTGTCCGAGATTTTTCGCGGCTATGGTTTGCGCGATGAACAGATCGCTCCGTTGATCGAGACACTTCAGGCCAATCCGACGCAGTGGGTGGATTTTATGATGCGGTTCGAGTTGGGGTTGGATGAACCGGATCCGACACGCGCGCGCATCAGCGCCTGGACGATTGCCTGCTCCTATATCGTGGGCGGGCTTATCCCGCTCCTTCCCTATATGGTTTTTCCGAATGTGCTGACGGCGCTCTGGTGGTCGGTGGCGGTGACTCCTCTGGCCTTGTTTGTGTTCGGCTACGTCAAGAGCGGGTATACCGGCGTGCCGCCCTGGCGCGGCGGGTTTCAAACTGTGCTCGTCGGCGGCCTGGCCGCCGCGGCTGCATTCGGTATTGCCCGCCTGCTGGGATGACGCGGCAACGCGTTTACTTTCCTTCCTCCGGCTCGTTAGACTGGCCGCCATGACTCCTGAACAACCGTCTGTTTCCACGCCCATTGAGCTGCTTTCAACCGATCCGGTCGATCGTGTGATGGCCTATCACGTTCGAACCAAACACCATTTCAATCGCTATGCGCGGTCGTTGGGGTATCTGGACTGGGCGAACCAGCCTAATCCGTTTCGGCGATTTGAGGGGGCGCAGTTGGTCCGGTTGCCTTTGTTGAAGTCCGAGGACGAACCGCGGTCGCCGTCGTACCAAGCGATCTATCAACCGGGAGCTGTTCCTGCGCAGCTGCTGACCGATCGGACCATCTCACGGTTCTTCGAGCTGGCCCTCGGGCTCTCGGCTTGGAAGAAGGCCGGGGAGTCGGAATGGGCGTTGCGCAACAATCCGTCGTCCGGCAATCTCCATCCGACGGAAGGCTACGTCCTTCTGCCGCCGACCGAGGGTCTGGACCTAAAGCCGGGGCTCTATCATTACGCATCCAGAGAACATGGTGTGGAGTTACGCGCTGATTTTTCGCCCGTCGCCATCTCGCACCTGCTGGCTCCCTTTCCGTCCGGTGCGTTTCTGTTCGGTCTCACCTCAGTCCATTGGCGCGAAGCCTGGAAGTACGGCGAGCGGGCATTTCGTTACTGCAACCACGATGTCGGCCACGCAATCGGGTCGGCACGTATTGCGGCGGCGACGCTCGGTTGGAAGATGGCCCTGCTGGATGGAGTCGATCAGAATCAGATCGCGAGGGTATTGGGAACGCATCGTGTGGATGATTTCAGCGGCGTGGAGCCGGAACATCCCGATTGCCTGGCGGTGATCTGGCCTGGTGAAGCCGAGGCTCGTGCATCGAGTTCATCGCGTGAGAATCAAAATTTGCCGTTGTTTCTGGAGGAGACGGCCGTCACCGGTGTGGCTGTGGGGCCGTGGCATGGGAAGGCCAACGAGTTGAGTCGAGAACATGGGGTGCATTGGGACGTCATCGACCAGGTGGCAGAGGCCTCCTGGAAGACAGCTGTGGAACATCGTGACATTCAGCTTTCGCAGAGCCCGGTCCTGTTCGAGACGCTACACGCTTCACGAACGACGAGCGACGCAGCGGCTATCATCAGGCAGCGCCGCAGCGCCGTTTCCTTCGATGGCCGCACCTCGATTTCCGCCGAGACGTTTTTTCATATCCTGCAGCGCGTGATGCCTCAGGCAGAGCGACCGCAATTGCAGCGGCCCATGCCATGGGATGTCTTGCCTTGGGACCCGGCGATTCATCTCATGCTGTTTGTGCATCGTGTCGAAGGGCTGGAGGCCGGACTGTATGTATTGGCGCGTGACCCGAACAAGCTGCCGTTTCTGCAGCAGTCGATGAATCCTGAATTGGAATGGACGCCGGCGCCCGGTTGTCCGGAAGATCTTCCCTTGTTCTGGCTGTTGCAGGGCAACGCGCAACGACTGGCGGCGCAAGTCAGTTGCCAGCAGGGGATTGCCGGGGACAGTGCCTTCTCGCTCGGGATGCTGGCGGAGTTCGAAGGCCGCTTGCGGCAGGGCGGGGCTTGGTGGTATCCACGCCTGTTCTGGGAAACGGGCCTGCTAGGGCAGGTGCTCTATCTGGAAGCAGAGGCGGCGGGTGTGCGGGGGACCGGGATCGGCTGTTTTTTCGACGACCCGGTGCATGAGGTCGTAGGCATCAAGGGCCTGTCCATTCAATCGCTGTATCACTTTACAGTCGGCGGACCGGTGGACGACCAGCGGCTCATGACGCTCCCTCCCTATCATCACCTCCGGCATGAGTGATTGTGCAGGACCTGCTTTGAACGAGAGACGAACGACGAGATACGAGGAACGAGCTCATTATGTTCAAGATTAAAAAGAAGATCGAGAAGCCGAAGCCGCCGATATTGTACAACGTGATCGAAGATTATTCGGAGTTCGATGCGCCGGGTAACGTGACGGCTTGCGCCATGACGCTGCCGGAAAATCTCGCAGCGCATGCGAAAATTCTCGCCGAAAGTTACGATGTGCCGTTGGAGCAGATGACGCAGCTGCTGACGGAGGGCGGTGTCTATGTGTATCCGCAAGTGGGCGGATTACTGACACGGGGCCTCTTTGCCTGTCGGATCGATGCCACGAGCGCCACGCCGAAACAGACCTGGGTGCTCGACTTGATGCAATTCGCCGAGGCGGAGCAATTGGCCCGGGCGCGCGCCGTGCCGTTGGTTGAGGCGGCGACCGATGTGTTTTACCGGACGCTTCCCGAAGAATTAAAAACGAAGTTGGCAAAAAAGAATCTTGGCCTCGATTACCGGACCCTCGACCGTGCGGTGGCGAAGGGCGGCGATATCAAGTTCATCGACTTCCGCAAAGACTGGTCGCCCCATTTCAAGCGGCTCTGTATCATGCCTGACGGTCGCCTCGTGGAGACGGGCGGGCTGGAAGAGTTTGCACAGCTGCACCAGATTACGGTGCCGCAGGCGAAGAAACTCGTGGAGGAGGGTGGGACGATGGATGTGGCTAGCGGAGAAGTGCTCGCCTGTCAGATCGTCAACGGTCAGCCGGCAGTCGCCCGCTTCAGCGCGAAGAACTACACCAAGGCCAAAGAACTGTCGGCGAGCAAACAGCTGCATATCCTGGATGCTTTAAGCGAAGTGGCCTATAACGATTCGGTGATGATGCGAACGTTGCAGCGGAAGGATTTGGGGGGGCGGATTTAAGTCTTAGCACGTATCAGGATTTCGCTGACTCGTCCGGTCAACCTTGTCCGCTGTGGTGCGTTTGGAACAGAGGACCTGTGAGCCATGAAGCAAACGATCCTCATCTGTGCGGTGACGTTGAGCCTTGCCGGTTGCGCCGGGCCCAAGCCCATTCTTTACCCGAACGATCACTATCGACAGGTGGGCGCCGACGCGGCCGAATCGGATATCAAAGACTGCATGACCTTGGCCGAGCAAGCCGGGGCCTCTCCCCGCGAAGGAAAAACCGCCCAGGTTGCAACCGGCACAGTGGCGGGCGGGGCGATCGGGTCGGCTGCCGGTGCGGTGGGCGGAGCAATCCTGGGACATCCGGGACGAGGGGCCATGGTCGGCGCGGCCAGCGGCGCGACGGCCGGGTTTCTGCGAGGCTTATTCAGGAGATCGCCGCCGAGCGGGGCGTTTACGAACTACGTGGATCGTTGTCTACGTGAGCGTGGGTATGATCCGACAGGATGGCAGTAGGCTTAGCAGGATGTGGAAAAAGTCCCCCAGCTTCGTTCTCGCGTCGCTTCGCGGCTCACCGTACCGCGCGAGTACGATTCGCCTCTTCGCTTGCTGCGGCCTTGCTGGATGGCCTTTTTGCGCATCCTGCGGGTTATTGTCGTACCGGCACGGCGCAATGAGTCGATCGTAGCGTATTGCGCAACAATCGAGTTTTTCCGCAGCCTGTTACGTCGCGGGTTCCATCACTTCCGCCGTTTTCTTCCTGAGATACAGCTCTCCCACTCTCATTCCGATATAGGCGCCGAGCACGTTATCCAGCAGGTCCAGGAGCGACGTGCTGCGATTGTGACAATAGACCTGGTAGTACTCGATGCCGAAGGAGAGGGTAAAGGCCAGGAGCATCAGAAGGCCTGGCGAGAAGGATTTATCGCCCGATCCGCGCAGGGTATAGAGCAGGCCGAAGGGGACGAAGAGGAGGATGTTGGCCACGGCATCGATGCCGAGATCCAGGAGGATGGCCGGCGAACTCAGCTGGTCCGGTGTCGGCACCCAGCGAATGTATTGCCAATGCGCGTGGCCGACAAAGTTATGCAGCGGGAGGATGCCCACGAGCACGATCAGCATGCTCCAGGCACACCAGAGACGCCATGCGCGAGTGGGGGTTAGCAACACGGGTGTTTGGTTGTGGCTGTCCGCTGCACCGGTCGATTCTTGCAGAAGCAGCGGTGGGGTTTCCAGCAGAATTTCCTTCTCGAACGGGGTCCCGGGAAAGGCCAGGGGCACAGAGGGGAGTGCGGATTATTTCTGGGCCAGTTCCGCTTCCACGGCGTTCAGCATTTCCTTCAAGTCGAAGGGCTTTTCGAAGGTCCGGTGGGCGCCGAAGAGCCGCGCGATATCCAGAAAGTTCCGGTCCCCTTGCGCGCCGGTCATCGCGATGATTTTCGTGTCCATGTATTCGCGAGTCAGTTGCAGTGTGGCTTCCAGTCCATCGACCTCCGGCATGAGCAGGTCCATGATCAGCAGGTCGGCTTTATGTTTTTGATAGAGATCCAGCGCCTCCCGCCCATCTTTCGCCTCGACGACTTTGTGCCCTGATCGTTCCAAGACCTCTCGTAGGAGACCCCGGATGGATGGTTCGTCGTCGATCACCATGATGGTCGCCATAACTACTCCTCAGAATGGGCGCCGGTTCTGCGGTTGAGTGAGCAATTTCGCAGTATTCGGGCTCGGTTGCTGACAGTTCGACTCGTAGAGGAAGCTTACCGCGGTGATGAAAGTCTGTCCAGGAAAGAGTCTGAAATAGCTCGGGACCGATTCGACCCTGTCCCGCTTCGCCTTGGTCGGCCAATAGGTTATGAGCCGGACTGGTTCCTCGGGGCCCAGTCGGCCAGGGCCTGCGTCCTCGTTCTCTCGCCACGCACAAAGTAGGGGTAGAGGGCCGGAATGACCAGCAATGTCAGGGCGGTCGAGGTCAGGAGGCCTCCGATCACCACCGTCGCCAGCGGACGTTGGACTTCCGCGCCCATGCTGGTCGCCAAGGCCATGGGGAGAAATCCCAGGCTCGCCACCAGAGCCGTCATCAGTACAGGGCGGAGTCGATCCATAGCCCCCTGGACCACCGCCTCGCCGGTTGCTGCGCCGTCTGCTTCCAGTCGGCGGATATGACTCACCAGAACGACCGCGTTCAGCACGGCAATGCCGAATAGGGCGATGAAGCCGATGATGGCCGAAATGCTCAGCGGCAACCCCCGAAGCCACAGCGCCAGAATGCCGCCGGACAGCGCCAGCGGCACATTGAGAAAAATCAGTAAGGCAGGCCGCATCGCGCCGAAGATCACCGACAACATCCCGAGGATCAACAGCAGCGTGACCGGTACCACCAGGGTTAGACGGCGAGTGGCCTCCTGCAGGTGTTCGAATTGCCCGCCCCAGCGTATCTCGTATCCGGCGGGCAGGGTGACTGCCCGGGCTACGGTCTGTCGGGCTTCAGCCACAAACCCACCCAGATCCCGTCCTCTAATGTTGCACTCCACCACGATCCGCCGTTGCACATGTTCCCGGCTGACCTGCGCCGGGCCTGAATCCACCGTGATGCTCGTTACACGCGAGAGGGGCACCAGTTCGCCATGCATGGTCGGGATCAGCAGGCGGCCCAACGACGCCGGATCCTGCGACACCCGGTCGGCCAACCGCACGACCAGTTCGAATCGACGCGAGCCCTGCACGACGGTCCCGACGACGGTCCCCACCCGCGTCGATTGAATGAGGGTGAGCACTTCGTCGGCGGTGAGCCCGTACCGGGCGATTTCTGCGCGATCGACGATGACACGGAGCAGCGGTAACCCCGCGACCTGCTCGACCTTCACGTCTGCCGCGCCCGGCACGGCTTGGAGCGCCCGCGCCGCCCGTTCGGCCTGCTGCTTGAGGATGTCCAGGTCGGGGCCGAAAATCTTGAGGGCCAGATCCGATCGCACGCCGGCGATCAGCTCGTTGAAACGCATTTCGATCGGCTGAGTGAATCCGAGTCCGACACCGGGGACCTGTTCCTCGATGCGTCGCTTCATGGCTTCGATCAGGCCGTCGCGAGTCCCGGCTGTCACCCATTCCCGTTGAGGCTTGAGGATGATGAAGACATCGGAGAGTTCGACGCCCATCACATCCGTGGCCACTTCGGGGCTGCCCGTGCGCGTGACCACCTGAGTGACTTCGGGAAAACGGCGCAGGACCCGTTCGATATCGAGCGCGGTAGAGACGGATTCGGTCAACGAGATGCTGGGCAATCGCCACACTTGCAGCGCGAAGTCGCCTTCTTCCAGCCTGGGTACGAACTCGATGCCGAGCCTGGTTCCTGCTCCCACACTGATGATAAACAGGCTGATCGCAATCGAGACCGGCCAGACCGGCCGTGCCACCGCCCATTTGAGCCAGGGAGCATAGGCGCCTCTGAGACTGCGAATGATCCATGTTTCTTTCCGGTGGCCACTGGTCCGTACGAACCAGAACGACAGCAGCGGCGTGACGGTGACAGCGAGCAGCAGCGAACCGGCCAGGGCCATGATCACGGTCACCGCCATCGGTCGGAACATCTTGCCCTCGATTCCGGTCAGGGCCAGGATGGGCACATACACCAGAATGATGATGCTCACGGCCAGGGTCATGGGACGCAAGACCTCCCGTCCGGCCGCCAGCACGGTCGCGAGTCGCTCTTCTTGATTACGCACCGGCTTGTCCGCTAATCGGCGCAGGATGTTGTCGATCATGACCACGGACCCGTCGACCAATAACCCGAAGTCGATGGCTCCCAGGCTCATCAGATTGCCCGAAAGCCCGGCCTGCATCATCCCGGTGAAGGCGATCAGCATGGCGAGAGGAATCGCTGAGGCGACGATCAGGCCGGCCCGCAGGTCGCCGAGAAAGAGAAACAGCACGGCGACGACCAGCAGGCCGCCTTCCAGCAGGTTGTTGCGCACGGTCGTCATGACCTTGGACACAAAAATCGTACGATCGTAGTAGGGTTCGATGGTGACACCGGAGGGCAGCGTCGCCTGGATTTCCTGCACGCGTGCCTTCACGCGGGTCACGACCTGTTGGGCGTTTTCACCCGCGAGCATCTGGACCATTCCGATGACCGTCTCGCCATCGCCCATGGCTGTGGCTGCGCCGATCCGGAGTCCTGAGCCTTCTTTCACCTCGGCCACGTCGGCAATGTAGACCGGCACACCGCCCGATCCGTGGGCCACGACGATCCGGGCCAGATCGCTCACCTGCGTGGCGAGCGCTTCCCCTCGAATGAGAAGTTGCTCACGCTGATGTTCGATGTATCCACCGCCGGCGATCGCATTGTTCCGTTGCAGTGCGTCGAAGATCTGCTTCATGGTCAACTTGAAGGAAAGCAGTTTCGACGGATCCACGATGACGTGGAACTGTTGTGGCTCGCCTCCCCAGATATTGACCTCGACCACGCCGGGCACGGCGCGTAGCTTCATCCCAATGTCCCACTGTAAGAGTGTTCGCAGGGCCATGGGACTGTAGCCCGGTCCTTTGACAGTGAACTGGTAGACTTCTCCCAGTCCGGTAGTTAAGGGGCCCATGACCGGACGGCCATATTCCGCAGGGATGCGTTCCATGGCCTGCGCCAACCGTTCGGTCACGAACTGTCTGGCCCGGTAGATGTCGGTCTGGTCGTCGAAGATCGCCGTCACGGCAGAGAGCCCATAGCGTGAAATGGAACGCAGCTCGCGCAAAGCCGGCAGGCCGTTGAGTGAGGCTTCGATAGGAAACGTCACGAACTGTTCGACTTCCACCGGCCCTAACGCCGGGGCGCGTGTCAGGATTTGCACCTGGACGGGGGTCAGGTCAGGGACGGCATCAATAGTCAGGTGCGCAAAAGACCAGAGGCCGGAAGCCATCACGACCGCGATGGCCACCAGGGTAAAGAATCGATAGCGGAGCGAAAATGTCAGCAGGCGATCCATAGTGCCCTCATTCGCCCGATCCGATCTGCTCTTTCAGCAAGACGTTTTTTAGATCGAAGACCCCGTCAATCACGACCCGGTCGCCTTCCTTCACGCCCTGCCTGATTTCAACCCAGCCGCCGCCCTCGTGTCCCCTATCGATCGGCGCAAAGCTGTATCCATCTTCGGTTTGGATGAAGACCCCTCGAACCGTGTCGATGGTGGTGATCGCAGATACAGGAACCGCCACCGTGGGTGCCCCTGAGAGGGTGAGCGTCACTTCCACATATTCGTGCGGTTTCAGTTGTCCCTGCCGGTTCTCCACCTCGAAGCGTACGTGGATCGTGCGCGTGGTCTCATCTGCGACCGGCGCGAGATACGTGAGTGGGGCAGTGATCACCTCGCCGCCTTTCGGCGTGATCGTGCCCAGGTCGCCCTCTTTGAATTTTCTAGCCTGTTCGATGGGCAGGTTGGCAAAGACCCAGACACGGCTGGTGTCGACGACTTCGAAGAGTTCGGCACCAGCCGTGACCCCCTGTCCGCGCACCGCATTCTGGGCCACCACCGTCCCGGCGATCGGAGACGTCAGCGTATAGTGGTGGCCTTCTTCATGGCCGCCGCGTTCGAGGCCGGCGAGTTCGGCCTTCGAGATTCCCATGGCCAGCAGCTTTTCGCGGACGTGCTGGTAGCGTGCCTTCGTCTCCAAGTAGTGCCCCTTGTCTTCGATGAGCTTTCGCTCGGGCACGATGTCGTCTGTGCGCAGTTTCTCTGTCCGCCGGAGACTGTTTTCCGCCACGTCGGCCTGCGCCTTTCCAACAAGATATTCTTCCACTAGCTGATCGAGCTGCAGGCTGCCGATGGCGGCGAGCGGGTGACCGGGCTTGACCCGGTCACCCAACTGCACGTGAATATGTTCGACCTGCCCGCCGATGCGGGAGGTAATCTTCGCGACCTTCTTCAAGTCGAGTGCGACCTCGCCGGGTGCGGTCACCAATTCCGGAACGGCGCGTCGCGTGGCGGGCTCGGTGCGCAGACGTTCCCGGACTGCCGGCGGCGGGTGAATCGCATGGGCTACGGCTACATGCGGCGCCACCTCGGCGGGCGAGGAAGGTTTCGGCGGTTCCGCTCCCTGATCCCCGCATCCGGGGAGAAGCCAGAGCATGGTCACGATCATTCCGGTCGTTGCGCAACGTCCGATCATCGGCTCACTCCTGTCCCTTGCCCGCATTATTCATGAGCACTTCTGCTGCAATCGCCGATTCACTGCTGCGACGGGCCTTCGGCCGGCGGGCTCGCCCCTCGGCCCCTCAACGTACTGCACGAGTACGCTTCGGGGCCTCCCGCTCCGCACGTCGGTCTCGCAACGTGACTCGGCGATTTCACGACGAACCGTCATGAATAATGTGGGCTAGCTGATGTGCGTACCAGACGGGGATGCTCATAAGGATGCTCCCAGTGCCCGTTCCAACCGGGCCATCGCAATGGAGAGATCGGCCCGCACCTGCGCATATTCCAGCTGGGTTTGCCGATAGACACGTTGCGCATCCAGGACGTCCAACAGACTGGCGGCGCCGTGTCGAAAACTCGTGCGGGCCACGGTCAAGGTTTGTTCGGCCTGTTTCAACAGACCGGTTTCAAAGACCTGCAGCTGATCCTGTGCCGTGCGGACTTCCTGCGCATGCTGAGTGATGGCCTGCTCCAGCTCGTTCTGTTGCCGCAGGCGTTCCGCATCGGCGCGGTGTTTGGCGCCGAGCGCGGATTGAATCTCTCCCTGCCGCCGGTACCAGAGAGGGAGGGGCATGCTGAGTCCGGCGGTGACCGATTCGTCACCCGCCTCCCGGTGATAACTGCCCAGCAGGCTGATGTTGGGCACGCGGGCCTCCCGTTCGAAGCGCAACATATGGTCGGCCTGTTCCGCGAGCTTGCTCTGTCGGCGCACGGCCGGGTGCTGTTCGAGGGCTTGCGCCGCCAGGGTCTCCGCATTCACTCTCGGCTTGGACGACTGGAAATCGCCCTGGATGGAAAACTCTTTGCCGAGCGACCCGGCCGTCAGGGTATTCAAGCGGGCCTTGGCCACCAGCAGAGTGCTGTTGGCACGGGCGACTTCTTTCTTGGCTTTCTGCACTTCTACACCGGCCTTCATACTGTCGAAGGAAGTGGCTTCTCCGGCCGCTACGCGCGCCTGTACGGTCCGGAGGACTTCCTCTACGTTGGTGACGTTTTGCGCGGCGAGTTCCACATCGCGATGGGCGAACAACAGGTAATAGAAGGCCACTTTCACGTCGGCGAGCAGGGTAAGTCGCGTGTCCTCGAAGGCCGCTGTCGCTCCGGCCGCTCCGGCATCGGCCGCTTCCTGCCGGGCCTGTCGCTTCCCGGTCCATTCAAGCGGTTGTTCCACCGTGAACGTGCGCTCGGTCACGCGTGTGCCGGTACTGGGATCGCGAATGGCGCCACGCCCGGCGCTGCCGGAGACGGAGGGATTCGGGTACGCGCCTGCGGCAATCTGTTGGCCCTGGCTTTGCTTCACCATCCCCTCGGCACCGGCCAGTGTGGGGTTGTGTTGCACCGCCAGCGCCAGAATGTCCGGCAAGGAATAGGCGGCGGTGCGTGGCGCTTCAGCCCGGACCACGGGGATGCCCGCGAGAGGGCCGGCGGCAGCCATCGCCAGGACCAGGGAACAGACAAGACGAGCAATCATCAGGAGCCTCCTCCGTGCGCAATCGGCTCACGATGGTGCGAGGTGCGGGCCTCGGCCTGCGAGCGCTATGCGATCAGAATCCAGGATGTCAGGACGGACGACGATTAGCTGAGGAGTGTGGACGGCGGCGCACGCGCAGGAAGATCACAAGCGAGGACTGTGCTCGAGAGGGTCGGAGGGCCTTGTTCTGCAGGCTGATCACGCTGCTCCGGAACGGGCAGGAGGTTGTGACGTACAAACAGCAAATGGGCCAACAGCGGCTTCACGAGCTTGCGGTCGGTGGCATCGTTCAGCAGCGAAAAGCCCAACTCGTGATCGTTCTCCCAGGCATGCGGACCTTGCGCAGAAAGAACCGGTTCCGAATCTGTGTCGTGCGTGTGGCGATGAGCATCGTGGTGGTGGTCTTCGAATTCGCCCTCAAGGTCAGCCGAAAAGACTGTGTGCACGGCAGCGGCATGGATGTGACCCGCTTCTCCATGATGGGGATCTGTTTCGGGATGGATATGGAAGAGCGGCAAGGCCAACAGCCAAAGGACTGCCCATGCGCGCAGCATGTGATCGAGTCGGAGGAGCCTGTTGTGGGTGGACCGCATATGTTTCTAAGTAGACGCTATCACAGGGAGAGAAACACATCAAGAAGCGGCCGGAAACGAGATGTGCTATGAGTAGGACGCTGTGGGGAAACCAGGTTGCCAGTCACTGTGCGAGCGTTGGTGGTGTTGGGGGATCGGAGAATGTCGCCGGTCCAGACGATACTCTCTCCATTCTTTCAACCAATAAGCACGAGGTGCGCATACGCACACCCCATGCATGGATGCACGCCGACTGTGAAGTCCTACTAGCCCGCATTATTCACGACCAATGGTCGGAGGGTAAATGGACGCCATTCTGGATGAGCCGGCGCCTCCTGTGCGGTAACTGACAGCGGCGGCGGGGCCCCCACGTTCTCTGTGGGAGTGGTCAGGCGGTCGTCGCACGTGCTGAGCGGGAGAGTCACGACACACGGCTCCTGTCTGATCCCGCTGCGCCACCGTCCTGCATGAGCCCAGGCGTGCGGTTAACCTGGTACCGCCCCCACGGCCACCCGGTGCCAGGTCGTGCCCCAGGGCGCCGTGCGGGGCAGGTGCAGCACGATGCGGCGCACCGAGCGTTCGACCCACACCGCCACTGTGAGCAGCCGCTCTCGTAAGGTGGAGACGTGTGCCGTGGCGCAGTCCGTCCCGTGGGCCTGTTGCCGCACCGCCGGCAGCAGCACATACGCCGCGGCCGTCAGGAGCACACGGAATTGATTCGCCCAAAATCGCGAGCAACTTGTGCGATCCAGCGCCAGTCCGTGATGCAATGCCTTGAGCCGGTTTTCCATGTCGCCACGCTGACCATAGAGGGCATAGATGGCGGCGGGCGTCTCGCGGAGATTCGTCACCACGAAGCGCGGATTGCACGTCGGGTCGCGCCCCGGCAGGCGCACCACCTCCGCTTTGATGATCACGTGTCGGCGGGGCGACCAGCTCTGGGCCGCATAGCGCGTCTCCCCGTCGACGTGCTCAGTACGCGGCCGCTGTACTTCGACAGGCCGTAGGCCTCGCCCAACAAGCGCCCGGCGCGCCGCTCCAGACGTGGGTTGCTGGCCAGCCCTACCACGTACTCGACCCGCTCGGTCTCCAGGACGTCCCGCCAGTCGTTCCCGGCAAAGCCCCCCATCCACGCGGACGCGCAGCGTCGCCTGCGGGAACGCATCGCGCAGTGCGGCAATAGAGATTCGTCCAGACACAACTGAAGTGAACAGTACCAGCCGATGAGATTGTGCGCGGTCGGAAAGTGGTGCGGGGGTTGTGGTGCGCCCGACAGGACTTGAACCTGTAGCCTTCTGATCCGTAGTCAGATGCTCTATCCATTGAGCTACGGGCGCGTATTCTATTTTTTAAGCCCGCTCGAAGAGGTGTCCCTTCGGAGCGGGCTCAAAGGAGCAGCGCCCGTTATACAGGCTTGAGGGAAGGACGGTCAAGTCTATCCGGCATACATATTTCAGAAGAGGCTTCTGCTGATTTCTCCGGAAGGGAAACTTTCGTTGCCGCTTGTGTCGTAGGCCGTCACGGAGAACCAATAGGTCGATCCCAGCGGCAATGTCAGGCGTGTCGAAGTGACGTTGCCGACATCGAACGACTGAGAACGAACGCCGGAGGCTGTGCCGACATAGATCCGATAGCCTCTGAGGTCTGCCTCACTGTTTGCGGTCCAGGTGACCGTCACCGTTCCGGTTGCCGTGCCAGAGGGCGGGGGTGGCGGCGTCGTCGTGCTTCCGGTCGGCGAAGGCGGTGGCGGCGGGGGAGTCGTGCCGCTCGCGAGGACGGAGAGCGCCACCGGAATCCGCAAGGTTTGTGACCCGTTGGGGCCGCTCTCGACGATATAGACGACACCTGAGTAAGTTCCCACGTTCATCGAGGCTGTGTTCACCGAGACCGTGATGGGATCGATCTCGGTCGTGATGGTCTGGGTGCTGCCATAGGGTGGATTGAGGCCGGTCCACGACTGGCCCGCACTGATGTTATACGTGCTTTGTTGCGTGCTGGACTTCTGCAGGTTGAAGATGCCGGACGCAGTGCTCCCCTTCGCGGCCGTGAGCGAGAGGGCCGATGGGAACGCTTTGAGCAACGGCGACAATGAGCCGGTCGGCGGTGGCGGAGGCGGCGTCGTGCTTGAAGGGGGCGGCGGGGGTGGCGTGGTCGATGGCGGTGGCGGGGGCGGCGTCGTGCTTGAAGGGGGCGGCGGGGGTGGCGGCGGCGTCGTGCCGGTCGCAGTCACGGTGGTAGTCACCGGGATCCGCCAGGTCGTAGACACGCCGGGTCCGGCCTGTCCGATATAAATCGTGCCCGAATAGGTTCCGGCCGCAAGTCCCATGGCGGCAGTATTCACCGTGACCGTGAGTACGTCCGTTTCTGTGCTGATGGTTTGGGTGCTGCCGTAGGGGGGATTCAGCCAGATCCAGGATTGGTTGGCGCTGATGAAGTAGGTGTGTTGCGCCGTATCCGATTTTTTGAGGCTCAGGGTGCCGCTGACCGTTCCTCCTTTGGCGACGGTCAAAGACAGTGCGCTAGGTGTAAATTGGATGTTCTGCGCGAGTGCCGCCGATCCTCCCGTGACGAAGTCACAGAACCATAAAGTCAGCATCAAGGCCGTAAGCAGTCCCTTCGCGCGTCGTCCGACGGGTCGGGGTGTATGCTGATTCACGGTGGTATCGTGCAACCTCATAGTCAGTACTCCCTTAGGTGATATTCCTGAAAAGAAAAAGGAAACGATCATTGGTGAGCAACAGTCGTGCCACAACAAATCGCTTCGGTATTCTTCTGAATTATTTGTCGGGAATCGCTCAGCGGAGTTCGGTGAGAATCCCGTCAGGATAACTATCAGTGCCGACCCTAACGGAAGGGAGTGGAATAGGCAAGTAAAAATTTCCCTTACTTCCCGTAGGATTCTTGGGAAGACATCTCGTAGAAAGAAGTGGCTGGTGAGTGCTGACCACTGTAGGGTGTCGGCACCTGTCTGTACAAAACCGACAGCCTTGCCGTTCACGATGTAGAGAGATTCCCTAGGTATGTACCAGAGACGTTTGCGGGTGGCCATACGGGCCTATGGACATGGGGTGTGAGAAAGTTGTTGACCATGTTCGGCAGGTAGGGTATCTGTGGGCGCGCCGTTTCCGAGGGGATACGTAGTCCGTTGATATCGATGCGGAGCCGAGGGCAGAGGGAGCCACGACATGTTCTCGCTACGACGTTTAGTGTGTGCGGTGTGCGCGTGCCTGGCCGGTTTCGGCGCGCTTCCTGCTGCGGCGGAGGTCGCTCCTGCCCACTCTTCCTCTATCGCCCGTGTCGACATCGGCGTGTCGGAATGGTTCAGCCAGGGTGAGACGGTCTGGAGCCACAACGCCTCAGGCCTGGATGCCAACCTTGGAAATCCAAGTTCCAAACTCAAGTATAAGGATACCGGCACCAATGTGACCGAAATCAGCGGTCGAGTGCAGTTGAAGAACAAAATCTTTTTCCGCGGCGCCTTCGGGTACGGTTCGATCGGCGGAGGCCGGCTGACGGATGACGACTTTCTCAGCGCACAAGGGGCTGCGGCTCAGGGCGCGACCGTCAGCGGAGAACATCGGTTTTCGCGCACGTTCAGTGACATCGGGGGGGACAATCTCTGGTATCTGAACGGGGATATCGGTGCGACGACTTTGACCTTTCCCGAAAACAAAGGCACCCTCGGGATGTTTGTGGGGTTGCAGTACTGGCGGGAGCGGCATGTGGCAAACGGGGTCACACAAGCCGAATGTACCACGGCATCCTCTCCGAACCAGGATTTTCGTTGTTCGCCTGCCGGTACGGTCGGGTTTCGCAATCAGGCGGTGATCACCAACACATCCACCTGGTTCTCGGGACGATTCGGCGGTGAGGTCGAGTATAAGTTCGATAAACGCATCAGTATCGAGGCGAAAGTGGCCATGCTGCTCTCCTATCTGAACAATGAAGACGTCCATCACCTCAGAACCGACCTCGCACAGGATCCGAGCTTCAGAATGACGGGCCTGGGCCTGGGTACCAATTCGGATATCAATCTGCGAATCAGGATCTGGGACCGGCTCTACCTGACGGGTGGGTATCGCGTGTTCTGGAACCGCGTGCTCGTCGGTGATCAGTGGAAGCTGTACGGCTCCGACGGCTCGTCGACTACCGCCTCTCTGAACCAGTTTCAAACTCTCCGGCACGGGCCCACCATCGGGCTGACCTATTCCTTCTAGCTATCAAGCCCGCTGTTTTCTCTCAGGTGGCCGGCGCTTTGTTCACGAACGCATCGTTCATCTCTCAGTAGGAGCAACGAGCTGATGGCCGATAGCTGGTAGTCGGAGGCCCAACGAACGAGCGTTAGAGCCACTCATTTTCTTGCTCAGCCATACGCCATCAGCTCTTCCCGCTCCCGCTCCCGCGCGCTCACCGCGATCGAGACGGGCCGGTTTCTTCTTCGTATTCCGCGAAGAGCCGTTTGGCTTCAGGATGGAGGAGGTGCGGTTGACCGTAGGGAATTCCGGCGGTCCGGAAGAGGGGCGTCAGTTTCTCGTTCGGGTGCATGTATCCGGCCCGGAGCGGGACCGATCGCTTGGTATGGCGAATGAGCGCACAGGGATTCGGGCGGATGGCCGTCAGCCAATCCGCAATATCCTGCGGATTCCCGATCGAGGCGGACAACAGGAGCAGGCGGGCCTGCGACGGACAGAAGATCAAGGTCTCCTCCCACACCACCCCGCGTTCCGGATCGGCGAGGTATTGGGATTCGTCCATGATCACCAGCCCCAACGTATCCAGGCGCACGTCGATCTCGCCCCCCGCCGCATCGTAGAGCAGGTTGCGTAAAATTTCGGTGGTCATGATGAGCAGGGGCGCCTGGGCATGTTCGCGGCGGTCTCCGGTGAGGATCCCGACCTGCCCCGGGCCGAATAGGCGCGAAAATTCAGAAAACTTCGTATTGGAGAGCGCCTTCAGCGGAGACGTGTAGATCACCGTGCGATTCTCCTGCATCGCCCGCTTCGTGGCCTCGATGGCGACATAGGTTTTTCCGCTGCCGGTCGGCACACTGACCACCACGTCGGTTTCGGCCAGCTTCGCCAGCGCATCCACCTGCCAGGCATCCGGGACAAACGGCTGTGCCTGCGGAACTCCGATTCCCGACAACCATTCATGAAGCGAGACAGGCGGCTCATGATGGCCGTGTTCTTCGGCCCTATGCGGGCGTGGCGTCGCAGACGATGTAGCCGGTCTCGGGTGGACCTTCGGTTTGGGAGCTTGCTCAACCGGCGCAGCCTGCTGTCTGTGTGATTGTTCCTCGATCAGGGCAGCCAGGTCGGACTCCAGCCCGGGGCGATTTTCAGCGGAAGCCTGGAGCAACAGATCGATGAGCTTCCGTTTGCCGGAACGAAAATGCCGGCTGATCCGTCCACGTGCCAATCGGTGCAGCAGAGAGACCGGTTGCTGCAGCAGTAGCTGTTCGAGTTCGTGCGTCGTCATATAGGCCTCGTGATGCGTGACACGTATTTCGTAGTCGATAGGAGCGTATGGCTAATAGCGTATTGCCGGTAGCAAAGAGACATACTCTTCCTTTCGGACCATACGCCATGAGCGATGCGCCATAGGCTCTTTCTTTCGGAGGAACGACACGCTCACGGCAGTTCCTCCAAGACGCCCCGGCGCATGCCTGCGATGGCCCGATCGGCGGATTCGGCCAGCGAGGGGTGGGTCGCTTTGAGGGTCTTCAATTGAGAGAGAAACTCGATCGTGCGCGCGAACAGCCGGAACATGTCGCCCTCGGCCATCGTGGTCAGGCGGGCCAGGCCGATCCAGGTCAGCGTCTGGTCTGCGACCCAGCGTTCGGTCAAGGCGGCGACATCGGCACGGAGCATCGGCGTCGCCTCGTGCGGCGCGAGACTTTCTGCCAGCTTACGGACCTGGAACAGGAGCGTGACGAGCCCCGCGCTGCCGCGTGGGAATGAGCCGGGACGATCGTCGTCATGCGCGATGCTGGCCATGACGGCGGCGAGCAGCGGCGGATCGATGGCGCCGAAGGCCTCGGCCCTGATCAGTTCCGTGATCAGGAGGGAATGGTCGATGCGGATCAAGCGCGCCCACTCGCCGTCGGCGGTGAGCTGTGCCGTGGCGTTGAGATAGCCGAAGCGCTCGAGGACATCGATGCGCTCTTGAAACCGGTGCCACAAGCTGGTCTGGAGCGCTTGAATCGATTTCATGTGCCGCTGGATTTCCTGGCGGACCCGTGAGGCCCTGGGGAAATCGCGTTGACAGGCCTGACGCGAGGGACAGGTGGGGCAGGCGAAATCGCCAAGGGTTTGGATGATCGAACTGTCGAGCGGAATCTCTTCGTTCTGATGAGTCAGAATCGGCAGAATCGGGAGCCGCGGCGGCAGATCCAGCAGGTGGTGTGTCAGTTGTTCCAGTGTCTGCGGAGTACACCAGGGATAGGCGGAGGTTTCCTCGCAGTCGAACGTGCGATCGAACACCTGCGTCACGATCGAGGCGGGGCATTCATTGAGAGAACCGCCGTCCCGCAGCAACGTCACCATCGGCGCATGCTGGCCCTTGCTTCGATATTGGCGCAGGATGATGCCGCGTCCCCGGATCAGTCCCACGACGCGTCCCGGCGTGAGAAAATGCAGGCGTGCGGCGACATCGGGCGATTCCTGCCTGGCCGACGGGCCGCGCGGTTTCTTCCGTTTCCGGGCTTGATCGAATACCTGCCACTGCGTGATCCAGTCCGAGCAGACCCGCGGACCGAAGGGTTCCATTTCGGCGCGCAGTCCATCGAGTTTGGTTTCGAGCACGGCCGTGCGCTGATTCAACTGAAACTGGGCGAAGCTTTTCGCAAGAATGGACTGGATCTGTTCGCGCGGGTGCGCTTTGAGCAGGTTCAACACCATCGGGTAGCTGATGACGAATTGGCTGTGAATCGCTTCCGGTTGTCCCGTGAGCCCTTTGGTCAGGACGGTGAGATCGATGTAGGGCGACGGGGTGATGACGGCGAATCCGACCAGGTCTTTGCCGCGGCGGCCGGCCCGGCCGGCCAACTGCTGGATTTCGCTGGCCGTCAAGTCGGTAAAGTCGCGCGCTTTCCGGATGCTGGATTGTGTCACGACCACCGTGCGGGCGGGAAAGTCGACGCCGGCGGCGAGGGTGGTGGTGGCGAAAACGGCGTCCAGAGACCCGGTGCGCATGAGTTCTTCGACGGCGATCTTCCAGGAGGGGAGATGACCCGCGTGATGCGCCGCCACACCGATCCGTTGAACCGTGTCGATCAACGGGTGTTCCGCGATGCTGGGATATTGTTCGGTGACCTGGGCCAGGACGCGGGCGATCTGTTCCTGCTGCGTCTTGGGTAGGGTGACCTGGCTGTGCTCGAACGACTGCATCGCTTCGTCGCAGGCCCGTCTCGATGTGAGAAAGATAATCGCAGGAGTGAGATTTCTTTGGCGGAGCGTCGCGACCAGATCAACCGGATGAATCGACGGCGGCATGCAGTTTCATTCCCTTTGAGATGACCACCAATCCGGAATCGGTGACTTTGAAACGTTGACGATCCGCGACCGGGTCGAAGCCGATCACGGTTTTGGGCGGGATGATCACGTCTTTGTCGATGATCGCGCGCCGGATGCGGGCATGTTCGCCGATGACGACGTTTTCCATCACGACGGATTCCCGCACATCGGCATGGTCGTGGACCCGGACCTGCGGCGAGAGAACTGAATTCTGCACGCGGCCGCCCGAAATGATGCACCCGCCGCAGACGACGGAATCCAGGGCGACCCCCATGCGGCCGCCCTGAAAATCCTGGGCGAAGACGAATTTGGCAGGCGGAAATTGCCCTTGATACGTGCGAATGGGCCAAGCCTTGTCGTAGAGGTTGAAGAGCGGGTCGACGGCGACCAGATCCATGTTGGCTTCCCAATAGGCATCGAGAGTCCCGATGTCGCGCCAGTACTTCACGGCCTTTTTGTTTTCGTCCTGGAACTTGAACGCATAGACGCGCTGCTCTTTGATCATGCGCGGAATGATGTTCTTGCCGAAGTCGTGCTTGGTGCCCTCTTTGGCGTCTCGAATCAATTGTTCACGCACGACTTCCGAGCGAAACAGATAGATGCCCATCGAGACGAACGCCTGGGTGGGGTCGCCGGGAATGTGCATCGGCTTGTCCGGTTTTTCGTCGAAGCTCAGAATTCGTCGGTCTTCATCGACCGCAATGACGCCGAAACGGTTGGCATCCGCCAGCGGCGTTTCAATCGCTCCGACCACCGCATCGGCCTGCTTCTCGATCAGCAGGTTGTACATGTCGGCATAGTTCATCTTGTAGATGTGGTCACCGGCCAGCACCAGGAGAAACTCGGCATGGTCGTTGTCGAGCAGGAAGAGGTTTTGATAGACGGCATCCGCCGTGCCGCGATACCACTCCTCACTGATACGCTGTTGCGGGGGAACCGACACGATGTATTCGCCCAGCTCAGGATTGAGAATGTTCCACCCCGTGCGGATATGACGATCGAGAGAATGCGATTTGTATTGGATCAGGACGGCCATCTGCCGCAGGCCGGAGTTCAGGCAGTTGCTCAGCGTGAAATCGATGATGCGATATTTCCCGCCGAACGGCACTGCCGGTTTTGCGCGTTGCTCGGTCAGCGGATTCAGGCGTTCGCCCTTCCCTCCCGCCAGCACCATGGTGAAGATCTTAGCCATAGACGGGCCGATTGTAGCAGGACGACGGATGAATAGAAAGGATGCAGAATGATTGACTTCACCTCGATCTCGGACGATACTACGATTCAACGTGCGGCTCCGACATCCGGTCGGGCTCAATGCGAAGGAGCGGACATGAAGAAACAGAATGCCCGTCAGGCGGTCGTCAAGCCCGATATCGAAGCCGCGAATCCGATGATGGAAATGGTGTGGCGGCTGGAACGGCTGGAGCGGCAGGTGCAGCGCCTCTCCGAGCTCGTGCGGAACCATGCTGAAGATAACGACCGGCTCGTGCGCATTGTGGCGGAAGATCGCGACGTGATTCGCCGTGAGTTGTTGCGGAAACATGAGCATCGGGTGCGGGTGCGCAAACACCTGCGCGATGTCAGTTCCAAAGTCGATTTGGAGCATTGAGCCGTGGCTGTCGGCGCGGCGGTTTGAATTCAGCCTTCGATGGCCACGTCGTCCACTCCTCCGTTCACCGCTTCTGAACAGTCTCTATCCTCAACACCTCCAACGATCGATATACGCGGGATCGTGCGCCGCCACGGTGCGGTCACGGCCGTGGATCGGGTGAGTTGCCAAGTCCGCCGCGGCGAGTTTTTTTCCATTCTTGGTCCGAGCGGCGCGGGGAAAACGTCGGTCCTGCGCATGCTGGCGGGTTTCGAAGATCCGGACGAAGGCGATCTATTGATCGACGGGCAGTCGATGCTCGGCGTGCCGCCGAATCGCCGGCCGGTGAATCTGGTCTTTCAATCCTACGCGTTATTTCCTCACCTCACCGTCTTCGAGAATGTGGCCTTCGGCCTGAAGATGCGGCGGGTGTCCGCGGCACTCATTGCTGAGCAGGTACGCCAGGCGTTGACGATGGTCAAGCTGCTCGGCAAAGAGGCGAGGATGCCGGCCCAATTGTCGGGAGGCGAACAACAGCGTGTGGCCCTGGCCCGTGCGCTGGTGAACAAGCCGGCCGTGGTGCTGCTCGATGAACCGCTGGCCGCCTTGGATCAACAACTGCGGCAGGCCATGCAGGTTGAGCTGAAATCCATTCAAGAGCAGGCCGGGCTGACTTGTGTCTGTGTGACGCATCATCAGGAAGAGGCGATGATGATGTCGGACCGCATTGCCGTCATGCATCAGGGGCGCCTGTGGCAGGTCGGAAGCCCGCGCGAGGTCTATGAACGGCCCTGCAATCTGTTTGTGTCCCGGTTTCTCGGCGTGTCGAACGAGCTAGCGGGTACGATCGGGCCCTCGGTCGGGGAGGATCGCCTCTTTCAGCCGACCCAAGCCGAACAGCATCCGTTCACCGTGCGCACTGTTTCCACGGAACAGGCCGGCCGTTCAGCCACGCTCTCACTCCGGCCGGAGCACATCCGCATGGCGCAGGAACGTCCGTCCACATCCGACCCGCTGCTCTACGGCCGGATTGAGAAGGTCCTGTTTACCGGGAGCGAGACGAAGTATCTGGTTCGCGTCGGCCGCGACCGGTTGTGGGAAACCAGGATGACCTCGAACACATCGCTCTCTTCGTTCGCAGCGGGAGACCCGGTGTTTCTTCACTGGTCCTTGGCTGATGCGCGGTTGTTTTTCGAGTGACCATGCCCTCTCACGATCTGTCTTCACCTCCTGCGCCCGGTCAATCCATCTGCCGTTCCTGCTGGCTGGCCGCTCCCGGTCTGTTGTGGATGGGTCTGTTTTTTCTCGCGCCGCTGGCCTTGGTGTTTGCGATCAGCTTCGCTTCACGCGGAACCTACGGCGGCATTGTGTGGGAATTCACGGCGGCGAATTATCTGGATCTATGGCATCCCCTGTACGGCAAGATCCTCGGGCAGTCGCTCTGGTACGCGAGTCTCACCACGGCGATCTGTTTCGTGTTGGGATTTCCGCTTGCCTACATGATCGCCAGGAGTCCGGCCCGGTGGCAGCCCGTGTTGTTGCTGCTGGTGATGTTACCGTTCTGGACGAACTTTCTCGTGCGAACCTACGCCTGGATGATCGTGCTGCGCCAGGACGGCCTTCTGAACGGCCTGTTGCTGGCTCTCGGTATAGTCGACGCTCCGCTGGAATTGCTCTACACGCCGACGGCCGTCGTGATCGGACTGGTCTACGGGTACCTTCCCTTTATGGTCCTGCCGCTCTATGTCGCCGTCGAACGGCTGGATCCGCTCCTGGTGGAGGCGGCCTGGGATCTGTACGCCTCGCGCTGGGCGATATTCACGCGGGTGGTGGTCCCCCTCACGATGCCGGGCATCGTCGGTGGCTGTGTCCTGGTCTTCATCCCGTCGATCGGCTCGTTCATCACGCCGGATCTTTTGGGCGGGGCGAGAAGCATGATGATCGGCAATCTCATTCAACACGAGTATCTGGTCGTGCGGGACTGGCCGCTGGGATCGGCGGTGTCCTTTGTGCTGATGGCGATTGTCATGGCCGCGGTGGCGCTGTATTACCGCCATGCCGCCCGGACTGCCGGGCCGACGGAGAAACGATGAGGCGAGGATCGACCGGCCTGACTCTCGTCAGCGGTCTGGCGATGCTGTTTCTCTACGGACCCATTCTCGTACTGGTGCTCTATTCGTTCAATGCCGCCCACCTGTCGATGGCCTGGCGGGGGACGACCCTCAAGTGGTATGCCGCCCTCTGGCATGACGAAGCGCTGCTGGCTGCGACTGCGAACAGCCTGTTCATTGCCGCGATCTCGACCATCGGTGCGACTGTGCTGGGCGGGCTGATGGCACTCGGCATGGAGCGTATGCCGCTTCGACGGCAGCAGCTCATTGAAGGCGGGCTGGTGCTGCCGCTCATCATTCCGGAGGTAATGCTGGGCGTGGCGCTGATGTTGCTTTTCGTGATGCTCAAGATGCCGCTCGGTCTCACCACGGTCATTCTGGGACACATCGTGTTCAATATTCCGCTGGTGACCATCATGATCCGCACGCGTCTGCGCAAACTGGATCCGGCGTTGCGCGAGGCGGCGGCTGATCTGGGCGCGGACTCCTGGCAGGTCTTCCGGCATGTCACGTTGCCGCTCTTGCGTCCGGCGATCTGGGGCGCGGTGCTGGTGGCCTTTACGGTCTCGCTCGACGATTTTCTGGTGACGTTCTTCACGGCCGGTCCCGGCGCGACGACGCTGCCGTTGAAGGTGTATTCGATGATCAAGTCCGGTGTCACGCCGGAGATCAATGCGCTCTCCGCACTGCTGTTGCTCATTTCCATGGCCTGTGTCGCCCTCTCCCTTCATCTTCAACGCCGCGAGGTCTGAGTGGGGACTCCTCTCCGACGAATGAGCCTTTGGGGGCCCTGTCTACTCTGGCTGGCAGGGGCGCTGTCTGCCTGCGGGCAAGGTGCGGGCAGCGATCCTGCCGGGTCCCGACCGGTTCTGCATTACTTCACCTGGTCCGACTACGTGGGGCCGGACATTATCCAGGAGTTCGAACGGCGCGAGCGGGTGAAGGTGGTGATCGACACCTTCAGCAGCAACGAAGAGTTGTTGGCCAAACTCCAGAGCGGCGCGACGGGGTATGACGTGGCGGTGCCGTCGGATTTCATGGTGGCCATCATGATCCAGCAGGGGCTGCTGAGTGAATTGGACCAGCAGGCGCTGCCCAACGCGTCCCTGTTGGAGCCCCACCTGCAAGCCCTCCCGTTCGATCCGGAGCGGCGGTACTCGATCCCGTATCTGTGGGGCAGCGTGGGGATCGGGTACGATTCTACGGTGATTCCTACGCCGCCGGACAGTTGGGCGATCCTATGGGACGAGCGGTACAAAGGCCGCATCAGCATGTTGAACGACCAGCGGGAAGTCTTCGGCGCGGTGTTGCGTTCCATGGGGCAATCGATGAACAGCACGGATCCGGAGGTGATCGAGGCGGCGAAGGAGCGGTTGCTGCAGCAGAAACCCTTGGTGAAGACCTATACGAGCGACCATTACGATCAGTTGTTGGCTTCAGGGGAGGTAGTCTTGGCGCATGCCTGGGGTGGACCCGTGGCGCGGGCCATGGCCGAACGGCCGTCCATTCGCTATGTCGTCCCGAAGGAAGGGGCAACCTTGTGGGCCGACTGTCTAGTGGTGCTCCGGACGGCGCCTCAGAAACAGTTAGCCATGCGGTTTATCAACTATTTAATGGAGCCTCAGGTCGCGGCGCGCACGTCGGAGCGGCTGCGTTTTGCCTCCGCCTCCAGGCCGGCCAGGGAACTGGTGAACGCCACGACGAGGGACAATCCCGCGGTGTATCCGCCGTTCGATCAACTCGATCGATTAGAGTGGATGAAGGATGTCGGTAGGGGCATCCGCCTCTATGACCGGGCCTGGACGGAACTGAAAATGCAATGAGCGAGTGCCGCGGGTCTTGTTTCAAACACACTGAAGAATCAGTATAATGCGCGCGCTGTCCTCGATGGTTCGATACTCCTGCACAATGCGTGACGACATGCTCCACTACAGAGATCGCCGGCGGGTCGGCCCGTGCCTATCGGCCCTGGTCTGTCGCGCCTGGCTGGCGATCGGCCTGCTGGGATGCTTCGTGATCGGCGGCGGAATTGCGCAGGCGGCTGAATCAACCCCGCCCCCGGCCGTTCCGTTTTCTCCGCCGGTGGTCCGCCTGAACTTGTCCGAGGCGATGGCCCTGTTTCTGAAGCAGAACCTGGATTTGTTGATCGCCAAGTACGGGATCGAGTCCAGCAAGGGGCAGCAGATTACGGCTCGGCTCTTTCCGAATCCGGTGGCGCAGCTGGGAAATGTGGCCTCGTTTACGCAGGGTAATACGCTGGCCAAAACCGGCGCGCTCACCATGCAGGTGCAGCAATTGTTTGAATTGGCCGGCAAGCGCGGGTACCGGATCGAAAGTGCCGGCTTCGGGGTGCAGTCGGCGGAAGCGGATTTTGAAGATGCCGTCCGGCAGTTGGGGTTCACGATCAAGGACGCCTACTATCGAGTGCTGGTGGCGCAGCGCCGGTTGTCTCTGGCCGAAGAAAACCGGGACCGGTTCGCGCGTATTTTAGACGTCAACACGATCCGTTTTAAAAAAGGGTATATCGCCGAAGTCGATCTGATTCGTATTCGTCTGCAGGTGGTCGATTTTCAAGCGCAGGTGATCGAGGCGATTCAGGAGGGCGAGTCCGCCAGGGCCGATCTCCGGCAACTGCTGCGTCTCTCTCCTGCGTCGAAGCTGGAGTTGACGACCGAAATGGACTACCGGCGGGTGGACCCCGACATGGGACGGCTCAGGTCGGTGGCCCTGGATGTCCGTCCCGATATCAAGAGCCGGCGGGCGGCTCTGTCGCAACGCGAGGCAGATCTCAAACTGGCCAAGGCCTTTCGGGTTCCGGATGTGACCATCGGCGCCGGCTATTCGGTGCAAGGCTCGCGCGGCCCCGATAACCAGCAGATGGGGATCCTGAATCTCGGTGTGCCTCTGCCGTTGTTCAATCGTAACCAGGGCGGGATCGTCCAGGCTGAAGTCGGCGTGCAGTCGGCCCAGGCGGAATTGGATCGCACGGTCAATCAGGTGGAAAACCAGGTGGATGTAGCCTACCAGAATCTGCTCCAGAGTCGTCGGCTGGTGGAGGCCTATCTGGCGGGAGTGTTGGAAGATGCCCGCTCCACCTTCACCATCGTCGAGCGCGCCTATGAACGGGGAGGCGCCACCATTCTGGATCTTCTCGATGCCGCGCGGACGTCCCGTACGATTCAACAGAATTTCATCGAAGCCCTCTTTTCCTATCAGCGGAACCTGTTCCAATTGGAGAGTTCGGTCGGGCAGGAGATTACGTCATGATCTCTGGGGTGAGGTCGGTCGCAGGGGTGGCCGTGGCGCTGTCGCTGTGTGCCTGCAGTCAAACGCAAGAACCAGCCTCCTCGAAGCCTCCCGTGACCCCGGAACATGTTGCCATCCAGCCTCCGCCGCAGTCCACCGGGCAGATCGAATCGGCCGTGGTGGATTTCAAACCGATCCAGCCCGAGCTGGTTCTGGTCGGAAAGGTGGCCTACGGGGAAGATCGGTATTCGAAAATTTCCTCTCCGCTGCAAGGCCGGGTGGTGGAGGTACGTGCCAAGCTGGGCGACCGCGTGGAGGCAGGGGCGACGTTGCTGGTGATCGACAGTTCCGATATTACCGCCGCCTATTCGGAGTTTGTGAAAGAAGCGTCGGAGATGGAATATTCCACGCGGGCGCAGGAACTTGCGAAGGAATTGTATGCCACCAAGGCCTTGGCCCTGAAGGATCTCAAGCAGGCCGAGAACGATTTGATCAAAGCGCGCGCGGAATTCCGGCGGGCAAAAGAGCGCTTGTTGTCGTTGCGCATTCCGGCTCAAGAGCTGGAGAAGCCGCTCGCCCAACAGCGTATTACCTCGCGCTTCGAGATGAAGAGTCCCTTGACCGGCACCGTCGTCGAACGGGCCGTGACTCCGGGACAGTCTGTTGGAAGCGACGCCGGCCAGGTCTTGTTCACGGTGGCCGATCTGGATCGGTTGCAGGTCGTGGCCGATGTCTATGAACGGGACCTCGCCTTGGTGAAAGTCAGCCAGGTCGGGCGCATCAACGTGGAAGCCTATCCGGGGACCGACTTCGCCTCCGTCGTGGCTTCCATCGGAGATGTCGTCGATCCGAACACCCGCACGATTAAGGTTCGAGCCTGGGTCGATAATCGCGATCAGCGCCTGAAACCGGAGATGTTCGCGCGGCTGAGGCTGGACGTCGGCGACGCCACGCCATTCCTCACGATTCCCAAGGAAGCGGTCGTCGAGATCGACGGCAAACATTTCGTCTACCTGGTCGACGCCCCCAATCACTATGAGAAGCGCGAAGTGGTGGTCTCCAACGTGTCCAGCGGGCAGGTCCGCATTCTGGAGGGGCTGACGTCAGGCCAGCGTATCGTCATCAAGGGCGCGGTGCTGGTGAAGGGACAGGAGGTGAAGTAATGATCGAGGTCACGATCATGTGTTCTCGCCTCTCCCAGAGGTGTCCCGCCTCATGATTGTCCGTATCGTCGAGCTCTCCCTCGTTCAGCGGTTTCTGATCTGTGCGCTGGGCTTCAGTCTCCTCTTCGGCGGGCTCTATGCCTTCCAGCAACTCGACATCGTCGCCTATCCGGATCCCTCTCCTCCGATGGTGGAGGTGATCACGCAATTTCCGGGCTGGTCCGCGGAAGAGATCGAACGGCAAATCACCATTCCCATCGAGGTGGCCTTAAACGGGATGCCGGGTCTCACCGATATTCGCTCCTTGTCGATTTTCGGGTTGAGCGACGTGAAGATCTATTTCGACTTCGGGACGCAATATTTCCTCGACCGGCAGGAAGTCATCAATCGCCTGGCCACGGTCAGTCTTCCTCAAAACGTGCAGCCGGCCTTGTCGCCCTGGTGGGCGATTGCAGAGATCTACCGCTATGAACTGGCCGGAGACGGGAAGACGAGCCTGACCGACCTGAAGACGATCCAGGATTGGCAGGTTCGGCGGGAGTTCCGGCGTGTGCCGGGGATCATCGATGTGACGGCCTTCGGAGGCACGACCCAGGAATATCACGTCGATATCGATCCCGGGAAATTGATCAGTTATCAAGTCAGCCTCGCGCAAGTCATGGAGGCCTTGACCAACAGCAACGCCAACGTCGGCGGCAACTACCTCACCGTCGGCGCGCAGAACTACAACATCCGTGGTCTCGGGTTGATCAACGGTTTGGCGGATATCGAAAATGTGATGGTGGCCGAAAAGGAAGGTACCCCCATTTTCGTCAAGACGCTAGGCACCGTGTCGGTGGGGCATCGGGTGCGGCTGGGGAAGGTCGGCATCGACGACAACGACGACGTTGTGGAAGGGGTGATCCTGTTGCAGCGCGGATACAAGGCGCTGTCCGTGCTGGAGCGGGTCCGGGAAAAGGTCGAGGAACTGAACAAGTGGAAATTGCCGGAAGGGGTGAAGATCAAGACGTTCTATGACCGGACCGCCCTGATCCATACCACAGTTGAAACGGTCACCGATATTTTGATCAGCGGCATGGTCCTGGTCTTCGTGATTCTGTTCGTGTTTCTGGGTCATTTCCGCGCGTCGCTTATCGTGGCGCTGACCATTCCCCTATCGCTGCTGTTCACTTTCACCATGATGGTGATGATCGGGCAGTCCGCCAACCTCATTTCGCTCGGCTCGATCGATTTCGGCATCATCGTCGATGCCACCCTGGTGATGGTGGAAAGTATCTTTTTCCATCTCGGCCACGATCGCCGCCTGGGCCTGACCGTGCCGCAACAGATCGTGCGTGCGGCTCGCCAGGTCGGGCAGCCGATTTTCTTTTCGACGGCGATCATTGTGGTGGCGTTCATTCCCCTGTTCACGATGACCGGCGTGCCCGGGAAGATTTTTGCGCCGATGTCCATCACCTATGGTTTTGCCCTCTTCGGTGCGCTGCTCATGGCCTTTACGCTGGCGCCGGTGCTCTGCTCGCTGATGCTGACAGGAGTGGTGAAGGAAGAAGACACGCGGTTTGTCGGCGCGATTCGACGGACCTATCTGGCCGTGTTGCAATGGGCCTTGCGCCACAACGTGAAAGTGATCGGAGCGGCGCTGTTGCTGCTGGTCGGGGCATTCGGGGCGCTGCAATTTATCGGTGGAGAATTCATGCCGGCGCTGGAGGAGGGGAACCTCTGGGTCCGCGCGACCATGCCGGTCGATATTTCCTACGACGAGGCCGCCCGCTTGACCGGAGAAATCCGGCAGATGTTCCGGCAGTCGCCCGAGGTCGTCACGATTGTCTCTCAGCTCGGGAGACCCGACGACGGGACCGACCCCACGAGTTTCTTCAACGCGGAGTTCCTCGCGAATCTGAAGCCGCAGAAGGAGTGGCGGCCGGGTCTGACCAAGGATCAGCTGGTGGAAGAAATCGAAGCGCGGTTGAAGGTCATCCCGGGGATTGTCTTCAACTTTTCCCAGGTCATCCAGGACAATGTGGAAGAAGCCATGTCCGGCGTGAAGGGAGAGAACTCCATCAAGTTGTTCGGCAACGACCTGAAGACCATGGAGGCGAAGGCGGTCGAAGTCGAAGCGGTCATGAAGGGTATCCGGGGGGTGAAGGATCTGGGCGTCTTCCGGCTGGTGGGGCAGCCTAATCTCCTGATTCAGGTGGATCGTGAGGCAAGCGCCCGTTACGGGTTGCGCGTGTCCGACGTCAACGCGGTAGTGCAGGCGGCGGTGGGCGGCCAGGGAGTGACGCAGGTCTACGAGGGCGAGCGCCTGTTCGATCTGGTGGTTCGGTTTCTTCCCGAGTTTCGGCGGGATGCTGAGACCATCGGCAATATTCTGGTCAATACGCCGGACGGCGCGCGGATTCCCCTCAAACAGGTGGCGACGATCAGGACCCAGACCGGCGCGTTCATCATTTATCGGGAAAACAACGAACGGTATATTCCGATCAAGTTCAGCGTCCGCGACCGCGACCTGGAGAGCACGGTGAAGGAGGCCCAGACCAAGATGGCTCAAGCGGTCTCGCTCCCGGAACGGTATCGGCTTGAATGGGCGGGCCAATACGATCAACTCACGGCCGAACAGAAACGCCTGACGATGATCGTGCCGGTGAGTCTGGTGATCATCCTGTTTCTCCTCTACACGACCTTCAATTCTCTGACGAACGCGCTCCTGGTGTTGGTCACGGTGCCGTTTGCGTTGATCGGCGGTATTTTCTCGCTCGTCTTCACCGGAACCCACTTCAGCATCTCTGCAGCGGTGGGGGTGATTTCGACGCTGGGAGTAGCGATTCTCGGAGGAGTCCTGCTAATCTCACGCATCGAAGATTTTCGTCGGCATGGGCTCGATTTGCGAGAGGCCGTCTTGAAGGGGGCGGATGTGCAGATGCGTCCCATTCTCATGGCCACGCTCGCCGCGGCCATCGGGTTGCTCCCTGCAGCCTTGGCCACAGGGATCGGCTCGCAGGCGCAACAACCGCTGGCCCGGGTGGTGGTGGGCGGTATGCTGACTGCGGCGGTGCTCATCCTTGTTGTCCTGCCGGTTTTATATGAAGTTGTACATCGTCGCACGGCGAGCACGCGCACAGTCGAAGCAGAGCAGGAACCGGTGGTTCCACATTAATGGTCATGCTGTAAGGGGTAGGTCACTATGATGGGTGTGAAGCAGCGCATGGTCGGTCGATTGTTGGTTCGGGGCCTGGTGTGCCTGGGCTTGGTGGGAATCACTGTGGATCAAGCCTGGTCCGATGCCATCCTGTGGCCGGTGCAGATGCCGTATGAGGCGCCGCCCAAGTCCGAGCCGGTGCCGGATGTCTCGGTGGCCCCGAATACCAAGGCCCTGACGCCTGAGGAACTGCAGCGGGCCGAGGCACTGTTGCCGTTGTTGGAGGGAAAGCAGGAATTCTGGGCGATGGGCGAATTCGTGCATCTGGGAGAGCCGGTCCTGTCGGTGGTGACCAAGGCGCTGGCCATGCCCGGCCCGCGGATCCGGTACAATGCCATTGAGACTCTTTCCATGATCAAGTCTCCGGCTGCCGTGCCGGCTCTGCTGGATACGGCGAAGCTGGGGACAGAACTGCCTCGTATTCGTGAGCACGCGCTCCGGGTCGCGGTGCGCCTGGATCCGATGGAGGCCGCGCCGGCCATTGAGGCGATGGCGAAAGATGCCAATGCGTCGATCCGCAAAGCGGCGGCGGTTGAAGCGCGGTATGTTCGTCGGAAAGAAGTGATTCAGCCCCTCATCGATCTGCTGGGGGATGACGAACGGTTCGTGGCCTTGTCCGCCGTGCAGTCGCTCTGGACGTTGACGCGGCATGAGACGGATTTTCATGACTGGGATGCCTCCAGCAAGCAGGATCGCCAGGCCTGGGCGCAGGAGTGGATTGACTGGTGGAATCAGTCGAAAGAGATGTTTGAAATGCCGGAGCCGAAGAGCCGCAAGCGGGCCGGCTGACGATCCGACTCGGGCGGTTGCGGAGAGTCAAAAGCCCGTGGTAGGTATTGAAGGAGCCGGTTGTCCGGCGTAAGTCGCTCGCGCGATGAGACATTGATAGAAAAGGTGCAGGATGGCGATCTTGGCGATCAGTAAACTCGGCAATCCGATTCTCCGGCAGAAGGCCCTGCCTCTGACCCCGGCGGAAATAAAAAAAAGCGCGTTCCAGCAACTCATCGACGACATGTTTGAAACCATGTACGACGAACCGGGGATCGGTTTAGCCGCTCCGCAGGTGGGGCGATCGCAGCAACTCGTGGTAATGGATTGTCCCGGAGAAGGCGGTTTTCCCAAGACGGTGCTCATCAATCCGACGATCCAGTTCTACGGCCCCGAGCAGGTTGAAGGATGGGAAGGTTGCTTGAGTGTCGACGGGTTGCGAGGCAAAGTCACGCGTCCTTCGATCGTTCGAGTGACCGGGCTGGATCGGAATGCGAAGCCGTTCGATTTCGAAGCCAGCGGCTTGTATGCCGTCTGTATTCAACATGAACTGGACCATCTCATCGGCAAGCTGTTCATCGACCGCATGACCGACTTCTCCACCCTGACCCAGATGGATGAATTTCAGAAGTATTGGCAGAAGGAACCGGCCAGTGTCATCTGATCCGTCCCGGATCGTCGAGTCGTCGTGAACTCGCTTCTACGCGTTCTGTCTTACCTCAAGCCGTTCCGGATGCTGGCGGTGGTGACCTTTGTGTGCGCGGGTCTCGCCACGGCGCTGGAATTGGTTCCGCCGTATCTCGTCAAGATCGTCATCGACGATGTCATCCAGTCGAAGCGTCCTGAGATGTTGCCCTGGGTGTTGGGAGCGCTCCTCGGCTCCTATGTCCTGCGAAATCTCATGAGCTCGATGCGGGTCCGGTTCAACAATCTGCTCGAACAGAAGGCCGTGCACGCGTTGCGCATGCAGGTGTTCGGGGCGCTGCAACGCCTGTCGTTGAGCTATTTCGAGAACCGCTCGACGGGCGAGATCATGACCCGGGTGACCAGCGATACCGAACATGTCGAACGGATTTTCGTCGACGGGCTCGAGGGATTGCTGACGGCCTCGCTGACCTTGGTCGGCATCACGATTATGATGTTTTTCCTGAACTGGAAGCTCGCGCTGCTTTCGCTGCTGCCCATTCCGATCCTGATCGTCTGTGCCGCCTGGTTTACGCGACGGGTGCACGGGTACTACGCCGAGATCCGCAAAAGCGTGGCGGACCTCAATGCCTATCTTCAGGATGCCTTGTCGGGCATCAAGGAGACCATCGGCTTCAATCAACACGAGTATGAACGCAAACGGTTCGAGACCTTGAGCCAGACGTACAGTCAAAACAGCCTGCGGGCCATGTTCCTGTGGTCCTGGTACTGGCCGGGTATGGTGTTTGTGGGCAGCACCGGCACGGTGTTGATCCTGTGGTACGGCGCGGGGGAAGTGCTGGCCGGAGAACTGACGGTCGGTCAGTTGGTGATGTTCCTCTCCTACCTCGGGCTCTTTTACACCCCGATCAACGAAATCCACTCCTTGAATCACATGTTGCAGCATGCGTTGGCGGCCAGCGAGCGGGTGTTTGAAATCCTCGATACCAAGTCGGAGGTTGAAGACCGGCCCGGCGTAGTGCGGCCCGTCGAACGGCTGAGAGGCGCGGTGGAGTATCGGCATGTGGGGTTCGGCTACCGGAAGGACGGCACCGTCTTATCCGATGTGAATCTCACGGTCAGGCCGGGCGAACGGATCGCCTTGGTCGGACCGAGCGGAGCGGGCAAAACATCGCTCTTGAAGCTGTTGATGCGGTTTTACGACGTCCGCAGCGGGGCGGTGCTGCTGGATGGGCATGATGTGCGAGAGCTGCCGCTGGACTTTTTGAGAGGGCAGATCGGCTTGGTACAGCAGGAGCCCTTTCTCTTCAACGGCACCGTGCGCCAGAATATCGTCTATAGCGACCTTTCGGCCGGCCATGAGCGCGTGGAAGCGGCCGCCCGCGCGGCGCGTGCCCATGACTTTATCACCCGACTGCCGGACGGGTATGATAGCTGGATCGGGGAGCGCGGGGTGAAATTGTCGGTTGGCCAGAAGCAGCGGGTCTCGATCGCGCGCGTGTTGCTGAAAGATCCGCCCATCGTGATCTTCGACGAGGCCACCTCCAATATCGACACTGAAACCGAGGTGAAGATTCGTGAAGCCCTGAACGATCTCACCAAAGGGCGAACGACCTTCATCATTGCACACCGCCTGGCCACGCTGCATGACGTGGATCGTATCATCGTGGTGGAGCGCGGGACGATTGTCGAGGAAGGCGACCACGAGGCCCTGATGAAACGGGGCGGGGTGTATGCGGGGCTGTACGAGGCCCAGTTCAAAATTTAACAGGATGCTGAAAAAGTCCGCCAGCATCGTTCTCGCATCGTGAAAGAGCTCAACGTACCGCAAGGGTACGCCTCGCTCATTCACGTCGCTGCGGCCTTGCTGGACGGCCATTTTGAGCATCCTTACGAATATGTATAAGAAATACGCGGTCAATATCCAAGAGTCGATTGAATATTGAGTATTACGGTTGCGCAGACTTCATGAATGATGATCAAAGGGAGTAAGGGATATGGTGCTGATTTACGAAAGTGATCCGCTCGACAACGAAGACGCCCGGGGGCATTTCTACCATGTGTGCCGTGGCCGAATCGACCGGACGGAGATTCAATTACCGGAGGGGCAGTCGATTTATGAGTGCGCGGTGTGTGGGGTCGATCTAGAGCCTGAAGATTTCTGGATCGCGAGGCAAAAGGGATCGGTGTAGCGCAGGCTGCGCGCACCGGATCATATAGATGAAAGGAAGTCGGTTATGGCGGGGAGTGCAGGCCGGAAAACCGTGTCCGTGTCACGCGGGTTGATGATGTTGTGCGACACATGCTACGAGGAAGTCTTTGCCGAAAAATTGGTCGACGGTAGGAACTTCGTGTCCGATCACGAATCGTTGTTCGATACCATTTGCATCGGGTGCACGGATATTAATCGACCGTTAGTCGACGACATGCTGGGGAGTTCGGAGTAGCGCTACGGCATTTGTGAAACGTGCCGCGCCGGATGTGGCGCGGCGGGTCACTCCTGCTATTGCGCCTTGGTGACCATCCGTTAGGATGGTGGGCTGGATATCTCATTCTTTCCTTTCGATCTTCTCCTCCAGTCCCATCCGCTGAAACCGGCCCCGTCTGAGCGCCATTGCCCTGACGCATGGTCGCTCACGTCAAAATGTAAGTATCTGCCGTGCCTGCTGATCCTGTGCCTTGACGCTGTAGGTGAATCGGTAGACAATTTGCCCGGTTTGGGCAAGCGGACTTGTCCGATCTTGGACGGGGTTGAGTGGCTGCAATCTAGTCAGGAGGTATCGAAGCATCGTGACGTTTCATGGCTCAAGGAGAACTCGCCATGTTGGACCTTGCAAAGACTATCTGGGAAGTAGGCAAGGAGATATTCGGGATCCGAGGTGATTTGCAGAAAGCACAACGAGATCGCCGCGACAGGTTGGCCAACTATTTTAGCGAACTTGCTGAGCTTATCGAGTCGGTGAGCGCGTCGCTCAAGATCAAGCAATACCCACATGGCAGTTGCGCCCAGCTCCACACACTTGCACAGCTGATGCAAAAGACCCTTCGAGGGCTTGTCGAATCGGGGCAGGCTCGCGAGTTTCAGGATCGATTAATGCGTGTTTGGGAAATTGAACAACTGTTCAGTCAGTTGCAGAGTAAATCCGATTCAGTTGTTCGGAAACGCCTTATTGAGCTTGACGAAGCTGCGGGCTTCTTCCGTGCTACAGCCGCCCATCTGAGGGTTGTGTGAATTCGAAATAGAACGGGGGCTAATCTCGCTCAGACGAATGGAGACATCGACAGATCCGGGCAGCGAAAACTCTCCTCAAGGAGCATTACGATGAAATCCGCAACGCCTGGCAAGAACATTTCGGAAGCTGAGGTCACAAACATCTCCCGGCATGGGTTCTGGCTGTTCATCGCGGATGAAGAGCTCTTTGTTGGATTCAAAGAATTCCCCTGGTTCAAGGATGCCTCCGTGGCAGAACTTGTTAACGTTCAATGGCCGCAATCTCACCACCTGTATTGGCCTGATCTTGATGTGGATCTAGCTGTCGAGTCCATTAGGCATCCTAAGAAATTCCCTCATGTCTCGAAAGCATCGCGACCGGCCAGGCGCCCAACCCGTCGAGCAAAGATAGCGCGTCGCTGAAGTGAGGCGCTAATCATGCGACTCTACTTTGCATACGGCTCCAATATGTGGAGCGCCCAAATGGACAAACGATGCTCACAAAGCAAGAAAGTTGGTGTTGCCCGTCTTCTTGATTACCGTTGGATTATTTCGACGCGTGGATATGCGAACGTTGTCAAATCGATGAATGACTACGTCGAAGGTGTCCTGTTCGAGATTTCTGCAACGGATGAAGCTTCGTTGGATAAGTACGAAGGCGTGAGTTCAGGCTCGTATCAGAAGGTCGAGTTCCCTGTGTTACATGAGGGGCAAGAGAAAGTGGCGCTCGTCTACGTTGATGCAGTGACGGTCGAAGGCAGCCCTAAACAGGAGTATATTCAGCGTATCAATTCGGGGTTGGCAGATGCGAAGCTGTCCGAAGCGTATGTAACTCGTTATGTGCGGAAGTACGTACCAGCCCAACCAAGTTAGGGCCAAGTGCAACGCTTCTTCCCTACTTGCAGACCTTCCCGTCGAAGTGCAGGCAGGTCGATTCGCCGGACTTGACCTTCCAGCTTTTCAGGAGCGGCGGCTGGCCGTCGCGCGTCTCCACCACGATATCCACCAGTCCGGATTGCGGCAGTTTCTCCATGTGGGGACGTCCTGCTTCAGGCACCTCCACCCAAAAGACCGCACCAAGGGTCGAGATCAGAATGCGGCTGTTTTCGACATCGACGTTGATGATCGGACTGTAGTAGCTCTTTTCAGCGGCCGAGGTGTTTCCAGCGTTCGTGATTCCGGTCAGGCAGAGGATGAGTGCGATGATGAATGGCGTGAATCGCATCGATTGCTCCCTTGGATGAGAGGACAAAACCGGATTATGGCATCGTTGCCGAGCGATTGGTAGAGGTGCGCGCTGGAATTATTGGAGTGAGGAGTGGCTAGATAATATGCACGTCGGCGGGACGAACGTGGCCGCCGGTGATCCAATAGGTGCGGATGTCCGCTGCAGGGGCGTGCATCAGGGAGACCAATAGATAGGCAGGGACCGGCAGGTTGATGCGTTGCCAGATTTCTTCATAGTCGGTGGCGATCTTGATGTCGGTGTGCGAGGGGCGCGCGGGATCTTTCGGATGGGAATGATAGACCACCTGGAGGTCCAAGCCGTTTTTGCGGATGTCTTTTTTGGCGGCCGAAAAATCCCCCATGTCCATCACGAAGGCGATCTCAGCTCGTTCTTCCGGGGACAGCCGTTCGAGATGGGCGACCTTATCGTCATCGAAGGTCGAGAGTTTCTCCGCCCCTTCGACGGCCACGATGTTCGTGATGCGGTAGAGATGCGTGACGGTCTTGTTCGTGCCGGCGAGCAGGCCGCAGCATTCGAACGGCGCTAACTCGCGCGCATGCGCGACGATCTGATCCAGGATGTGTTGCGGAATCGATAGATCGGGCATATCAGATGGTGCAGGCGACGCTGTAGTCCCCGCCCAAATCTTTGATCGTCGGCGTGGCGCTGCAGAGGGGACATCGCGGATCTTTCGGGCGAGACACTTTCCTGAACTTCATCTCCAGCGCATCGTAGATCACGAGCTTGTCGGCGATGGTTTCGCCGATGCCCAGGATTTCCTTGATCGCTTCAGACGCCTGCAGGATGCCCATGGTTCCCGCCAGCACACCCAACACACCGGCTTCCTGACAGTTCGGGACCAATCCGGCCGGCGGCGGTTCAGGATAGAGGCATCGATAGCAAGGGTATCCGGCATGCGGCTTGATGGTCGTGAGCTGTCCCTCGAAGCGGAACATACTGGCTGAGATGAGTGTCTTCTTGGCGAAGAAACAGGCATCGTTGACCAGGAAGCGCGTGGTGAAATTGTCGGAGCCGTCCAGCACGATGTCATAGTCGGACATGAGAGCAAGAATATTCTCGGTATCGACGTTCAACTGATAGGTCTTGATCGTGATGTCGGGGTTGATGGCCGACAGCATCCTTCTCCCGGATTCCACCTTCGGTACGCCGATGGTGGCGGTCGTATGGAGAATCTGCCGCTGGAGGTTCGAGAGATCCACCACGTCGCCGTCCACCAGGCCGATGGTGCCGATGCCGGCAGCCGCCAGATACAGGGCTGCGGGCGAGCCGAGCCCTCCGGCTCCGATCAGGAGAACCTTGGCCTTGGACAGTTTGACCTGCCCCTTGCCGCCGACCTCGTTGAGGATGATGTGCCGGCTATAGCGCTGTATTTGCTGTTCGGTAAATTCCATTCGACTCGTCTCTCGTCGCTCGTGAAACGTGAAGCGGTCCGGCCCTAAAACGAGATACGCTTCACGAGGTGCGTTTCACCCATGGTTATTCCACCACGTTCAATTCAATGGGATCGACGACGCAGCCTTTGGTGCGGATGCCGTCGATGGCGCGTTCGATTTCTTCGGTCTCGCCGGTCAGTTCGAGATCCATCCACCCGGTGGTTTCGCGCACGTCGGCCCGGCGCACGTTGGTCACGACCTTGAACTCATGTCCGATCTGATAAATGATCGGCTCCTTGATCTTGTTCTCGGGAAAACGAATATGAAAGCGTAGGCTGGTCATGGCTATCCTCCGGCAATCGCGGGAACGATCGACACTTCATCGCCGTCCTTCAAAGAGGTTTCTTTCCCGTTCAGGAAACGGATGTCCTCCTCGTTGACGTAGATGTTGACGAAGCGCCGCAAGTCGCCTTTTTCGTCACAAAGTCGGCTTTTCAGCCCAGGATAGGTCGCGTCGAGCGATCCGATCATGTCCACAATGTTGGCTGCCGCGGATTCAACCTCGCCCTGGCCCTTTGTGAGGGGACGCAGAGGCGTTGGAATACGAACCTTAATCATGAGTCACCACCACTGTTCTTTCCCATTTTGAATGTTTTTTGGAAGTTCACCAGGCTGGGCTGGATGCGGAACGGACGTCCGACGGCGTCCACGACCGCTTCCTGGGTTTTGAGCCCGTTGCCGGTGATATAGGCGACCGTGACATCGCTCTTCTTGATCAGCCCCTGCTTCACAAGCTTGCACAGCACCCCGATGGTCACGCCGCCGGCCGTCTCGGCGAAAATGCCTTCGGTCTGGGCGAGGAGCTTGATGCCTTCGACGATTTCCTCGTCCGTCACCGCGTCCATCGCGCCTTTGCTCTCCGCGGTGGCTTTCAAGGCGTAGTAGCCGTCGGCCGGGTTGCCGATGGCAAGGGACTTGGCGATCGTCTTCGGCTTGACCGGCTTGAAGAAATCCCGGCCTGCTTTAAAGGCGGTCGCGATCGGGGAGCAGCCTTCAGCCTGCGCACCGTTGATCTTGGTGCGGACGGAATCGACCAGCCCCAGCGCATGCATTTCGTGCAGTCCCTTCCAGATCTTCGTCAGCAGGGAACCAGAGGCCATGGGAATGACGGCCTGGTCCGGCGTGCGCCAGCCGAGTTGTTCGACGGTCTCGAACGCGAGGGTTTTGGAACCCTCGGCATAGTAGGGGCGAATGTTGATATTCACGAACGCCCAGCCATGTTCCCCCGCGATTTCGCTGCAGAGACGGTTCACATCGTCGTAGTTGCCCTCGACCTCGACTACGTTCGGCTTGTAAATCAGGTTGCCGAGTACCTTCGCCGCTTCAAGGTCGGCTGGAATGAACACATAACACTTCATGCCCGCCGCCGCCGCGTGAGCCGCAACGGAGTTGGCCAGATTGCCGGTTGAGGCGCAGGCGACCGTCTCAAAGCCGAGTTCCCGCGCGCGCGTGAGGGCCACCGCGACGACCCGATCCTTGAACGACAGGGTCGGATGGTTCACCGTATCGTTCTTGATATAGAGCTCGTCGATGCCCAGATAGGCGCCGAGATTTTTCGCCCGCACCAACGGCGTCAGTCCCGCATGGGGCCCGATGATCGCGGTGCTTTCGACCGGCAACAGGTCGATATAGCGCCACATGCTGTTCGGGCCCTGTTCGATCTTTTTCCGGGAGATCGTGCTTTTGATCTCGTCGTAGTTGTATTTGACTTCGAGCGGGCCGAAGCACATCTCACAGACGTGGATGGCTTTGGGTGGATATTCCTTCCCACATTCCCGGCACACGAGCGCTTTCATTTTCGACATGGAGACACCTTCGCTACAAGTTACGTTGACCCGGGAGCGCACAGGTCGGCCCGGCGACGTCGCCGTCTTCAATCAGCTCCGTAATCGTGGGCCGTTCGCCGCAGAGCGGACAATCGGGATTCCGCTTGATGCGGATTTCTCTAAACTGGGTGCGACGCGCATCGAAATCCAGAAGGCGATCGGTCAACGGGCGGCCGATGCCGAGAATCAGTTTGAGCGCCTCGGTCGCTTGAATCGTGCCGATGATGCCGGCCAGCACACCGATGACACCGGCTTCCTGACAGGAGGCGACGAGTCCCTCGGGTGGCGGCTTCTTAAACACGCAGCGATAACAAGCCGACTTCTTCGGAATGATGGTGGTGACGCGACCATCGAATCGAAGAATGCCGCCGTGTACCAACGGTTTGCCGGCAAAGAAGCAGGCATCGTTGATGAGGAACTTCGTGGGGAAGTTATCGACGCCGTCGATGACCACATCGTAGCCGCTCACAATCTTGAGCGCATTGCCGGCGGTGAGTCGCTCTTCGTACATCACCACGTTCACGTCGGGATTCAGCGCCTGAATTTTTTCTTTGCCGGAGACGACCTTCGGGCGGCCCACGTCCGGCGTCTGGTGAATGACTTGCCGCTGCAGGTTACTCAGATCCACGACGTCGCTGTCGATGAGCCCGATAGTACCGATCCCGGCGGCTGCGAGATAGAGCGCGGCCGGCGAGCCGAGCCCCCCTGCGCCGACGATGAGGACCTTCGCCTGCACGATCTTCTTCTGGCCCTTGCCCCCGACTTCGGGAAGAAGAATATGGCGGCTGTAGCGATTGATTTGTGTCTCTGTAAATTCCATGTCCGACGGAGGCTGAAAACCGTCACCAGCGGCGTTCTCGCATCGTTCACGCCCTCACCGTACCGCAAGGGTACGCCTCGGACCTTCACTCGCTGCGGCCTTGCTGAATGACGCTTTTGAGCCTCCTCTCCCTAGGTAATCTGTACCAAGCTCAGATGTTGAAAATCTTCCGGATGCTGAAAATGGACCTTCAGCTTCGTTCTCGGCTCGATGAAATCCTCAACGTACCCAGAGGGTACGCCTCCGGTTTCCTCTCACCTGCGGCCTTGCTGAGAGACCATTTTGAGCATCCCCCCTCAATCATTCATGCCAATGGTCAAATGTTGAAATACTTTTCGATGCTGATGTACCGCTCGCCGGTGTCACAGAGGATGGTGACGACGTTTTTCCCCGGTCCAAGCTCTTCGGCGATCTTTTGCGCGGCGAAGACGTTGGCGCCGGCGGAGATGCCGACCAGTAGCCCTTCTTTCTTCGCGAGCAGTTTCGCCGTTTGATAGGCTTCATCGTCGGTCACGGTGACCACACGATCGAGTAATGTCCGGTTGAGCACTTTCGGGACGAACCCGGCGCCGATGCCTTGGATCTTGTGAGGCCCGGGATCTCCGCCCGACAACACGGGCGAACCGGCCGGTTCGACGGCGACGATCTTGGCGGCCGGATTCCGTTGGCGGATCACTTCGCCGCAGCCTGTGATGGTGCCGCCGGTGCCGACCGCAGCCACGAAGGCGTCCACGCGTCCATCCAGCGCATTCACAATTTCCGGGCCGGTCGTTTTCCGGTGCATATCCGGATTAGCCGGGTTGGAGAACTGGTCGGGCATGTAATACGACGGATTCTGCGCGACGATACTTTCCGCTTCCTTAATCGAGCCCTTCATACCTTCCCACGCCGCTGTGAGCACGAGCTGTGCTCCATAAGACGACAGGAGGCTGGCGCGTTCCATACTCATGCTTTCGGGCATGACCAAAATGAGCTTATATCCCCGCACCGCCGCCACCAGCGCCAGGCCGATGCCGGTATTGCCACTGGTCGGTTCGACGATGGTGCCGCCCGGTTTCAGTTTGCCGAGGCGCTCGGCTTCGTTGATCATGTTCAGGCAGATGCGGTCCTTGATGCTGCCGCCGGGATTGAACGATTCCACCTTGGCGTAAATCGTGGCGCCGCCCGGCTTGCTCAGGCGGTTGAGTCGAACCAGCGGGGTCCCGCCGATCAACTCGGTGATATCTGCATGGGCCTTGTCGGTCACCGGCCACCGCCCATGTAGAACAGAAACTCCACATGATCGCCGTCTTTCAGTTGGGTAGTCTCGAGGTGTGTCCGTTCGAGCATGGTGTCATTCACTTCAACCGCGACCATTTGGGGTTCAATGCTCTTGGTTTTCAAGAGATCCAACACGCTGCCCCCGGCGATCTCTTCGGATTTGCCGTTGATCATGACCTGCATATCTGCTCCTGAGAAGGTAAGAGTCTGACAGGATACTGAAAATCTCCGCCAGCGGCGTTCTCGCATCTCTCAGGTCCTCAACGTACCGCAAGGGTACGCCTCGTTCCTTCGTTCGCTACGGCCTTGCTGGACGGCCATTTTGAGCATCCTGTCAAAAGGGATTCTTGTTGCGCCTTACGTGTAGGTGCTCAGTGTTTCGATGAGCTCACAGTGATTTTCCGCAAACTGCTAAATAATTTCAAGAAGTTAGCAAACGCATTCTTGTTTTGTCAAGGCAACACACCCCGATGGGTCGATGTGGCGGAGGTTGCTGCGGAGTCGCACGGAGCAGGCGGCCGCTTTCTTGACTTTCACCATGCCTAGCTTACAGTATGCGCCGGTCTGGAGGGTAGGGCATGTGGAAGAAAAATTTCTTATTTCGCGCGCATGAGGCGGCTCCGCTGAAAGAGTCGGAAAACGAGCTGTTTCATGATGCGGAACCGGCCCTGGACAGCGCCGGGTTGCAGATGGAAAAATTTTTGTCGGTATGGGTGCAGGGGGAAGGCGAGGACGACAGTCCCTCCATGTACACGAACATCTATGTGCGGACCGCGACGCTCGATTTTCGGACGCGCGCCGGTTTTCTCCAGCCCCTGCAGGGCCGGTCGCATCAGATCAAGCAGATGTTAACGCCGGAGCAGAAGGGTTTTTTGCGCGAGTGGTTGTCGAAAACGTCGCCGCACGCCTGGGAAGAATCGGACGACCATTTTCGAACCTTGTTCGATATAGAGTGACCCACTCTAGCAGGATGCTGAAAACCTCCGCCAGCGGCCTTCTCGCTTCGTGCAGATCCTCAACGTACCGCAAGGGTACGCCTCGGATCTTCATTCGCTGCGGCCTTGCTGG
>ERZ1292633.77-Hain-H41-02um-R1-77-length-135241-cov-8_pt1 | contig 135241 bp, 138 predicted proteins | sample MGYA00564406_ERZ1292633 | MGnify/ENA primary metagenome ERZ1292633 (study PRJEB36523, sample SAMEA6512639) | groundwater metagenome | collected 2019-01-08 | study: AquaDiva: Metagenomics assemblies of 32 groundwater samples
TGAGGTGGGTTTCCGGTTCGTGCCGCTCGCCCAGCTTATATTCTTTGGTGACGTGGTTGACTTCGATTAGGGGCATGGGGATAGCGAACAGCAAATAGGGGGTTAGTGGGCTACGGGCTGGTTTCCAAACGGGTGCGCCAATTCCGATACAGTGCGGCCAAAGCTTTGGCCGCATCAATTGCAGCCATTAGGGCGGCAAAGCGAACCTCCGGTTGATCTGGATATTCGTGGGCCAACCTGTTACGGACTTCGCGCCAGGCCAGCCAATTGTCCACATCAAGGTAACCCAGCTTTTCCAGGCGATTGAGCCGGTCACGCATCGGCCAGTCTTCAAACGGCTCACGCAGGGTGGCCAGTGTTGCTGGTATGAGGCGCTCCCCCACCGTGTCCTGCAGTTTGATAAAGCGGAAAAGCAGTTGGTCCACAATCCGGACACGGGCGCGATCGGTTTCCAGCGCCTGCCACGTGGTCGCAGGCGATATGTTCCATTCTGCCAATGCTTCCGTAAGTGTGTTCAAGTGGCGATCCGCCTCCCAAAGCACCGCAGCAAGTTTGTCTGTCGGCATCATAATTGCGCCACCTGGATTCCTTCACGTTTTGCCGCAGCAACCACCTCCCGCGAATCTTGCTGGTCTTGTGTGGCAATGACGACATCAATGCGCTGTTCATCAAGCAGCCGGTAGATGCGCGACACAAAACGGGTACGACGGCGCACCAGCTCCGCAGGGGGGAGGGCTTCGGGTATCTCAACCAGCAGATCAATATCTCCCCCACGTTTGCTGTCATCCACCCGGGAGCCAAAGAGAAACACTGCCGTGCCAGGTGTAAAGGCGTCCCGGGCAGCTTGTGCAATGGCATTCACCTCTTTGGGTTGCAATCTCATTGTTTATCCTAAAAAACGTGGGTCAGAAGCTTTCAACAAGGCGATCGGCAAGCAAAGCCCGCGCCTTGCTCGGGAGGGAAAGCGCGTCTTCGGCGATTTGTTCAATTGCGAGGCTCATGTTTAGGGCTCCCGGGAGTTAGTGAAGAGGCGGGGTCAATGCGGCAACGGCGATCTGGTGTCTTTCACGGTCGGCTGCGTAGGCCAGGCAGGCCTGGATATCTTCCGCGGTAAGGTAGGGAAAGTCGGCCAAGATTTCACCAGGCGTCATGCCAGAGGCTAGATAGTCCAGAACGTCATATACCGTCATGCGCATGCCCCGGATGCATGGTTTGCCGCCGCGCATGCCTGGCTCGATGGTGATTCGGTCTCTGTAGTTAATGCTTGATCTCCTTATAGATTCCGTAGAATCAACGTGTCCACTGTACATGCTGCGGGCCAGCTTGCAAATCCCTACTAAGGTACGGCGCCACTTTAAGCTTGATAGTGCCAGACGTCGGTTTCGAGTGTTGGCAAGCGGCTTGAGCATTGTGATCTTGTCCGATCCCGTTGGTGTCAATAATACCAACAACCTCGCCTTGCTCGGCAGAGAAACTGACGTCGTCCAGTGACTTGGTTCGGGCGCGTCCTTCAACCGGCTTGCCAGTAAGACGCCGCAACTGGTTGAGCATGGTGGCTTTCTGGATCTGCAGTTGGCCGAATCGGTATTCTATGGTGGTGTGTTTGACTTCGTGATGGCTATAGTGCTGGCTCATCCTTGCACCCAATGCGTGATGGGTTGTGCGTGAGAAACTCTTCCGCTGGTATACCTTTACCGCCCACCAGCAGCTGGGCTCTTCAGCGCTGGCGAGTTGGACGGGGATGTCCAATGTCTCGGCGACTTGCTGCACTAGGGTGGGCTTGCGCACTTGGTTCAGCAAGGCGCTGGGTAAGAATCCTGGCTAGGGGCGTTGGTAGGGCGTTTGCAATTTACTCAAAGTTTTGAGTATTTTTACTCAGGTTTGCGAGGAGGCAAGGGGGAGGCGCTATTTCGATAGATAATCGCATGTTTGTGAAAATGCCTATGCCTTGTAAGGAGAGGTCGTCAACTTTGCGCAGCATTAAAACAGCAGTCATAGCTTGCATCACGCTGCTTGCCGCCGCAGCGCCCTTGCGTAGTAGTGCCGAGCAGTTTCAGGCCACTCCCTCCGATTACGTTGCCAAGTTGCAGCGCCTGGCCGCAGGCGACACGCTTATGCTTGAGCCGGGCATTTACCGCGCGGGGCTGCGCCTGCATCACCTTCAAGGCACGCCTGATAAACCGATCGTGATCGTCGGCCCGGCCGATTCATCGGCAATCTTATTGGCGGCGCCCGGCCGCAACACCATCAGCATTTTGAATGCCGCACATCTCGTCGTGAAAAATCTTGTGCTGGACGGCCAAGGTCTGCCGGTGGATGGGGTGAAGTGCGAAGGCCATGCCGAGTGGGCGCACCACATCACCTTGGAGGGCTTGGTCATTCGCGGCCATGGCAACAATCAGCAGACGGTGGGTATCTCCACCAAATGCCCGGCATGGAATTGGGTGATTCGCCAGAACGTGATCGAGGGTGCGGGGACGGGGATCTATCTCGGCAATTCGGATGGGCGCGCGCCGTTTATCGCGGGGCTGATCGAGCACAATTTGATTGTCGATACGCTCGGCTATAACTTGCAGATTAAACACCAGCAGCCGCGCCCCGAGTTGCCGGGTATGCCGAGCGAAAAAAACGCGACGATCATCCGCCACAATGTATTGAGCAAGGCGCACGGCGGGTCAAAAGAAATGGCGCGGCCGAATGTGCTGGTGGGGCACTGGCCGCTCACCGGGGTGGGGGCGGACGATCAGTATTTGATCTATGGCAATTTCTTTTATCAGAATCCGCATGAAGCGCTGTTTCAAGGCGAGGGCAATATCGCGCTGTACAATAATTTGTTCGTAAATCATGCCGGCGATGCGGTGCGGATTCAGCCGCACAACGATACGCCGCGCGCAATCAGCGTGTTTTACAATACAGTCATTGCGTCTAAAAATGGTATTGTTTTTCTGAGGCGCGAAGGCGACCCTGAGTATGGCCAGTTCGTGGCGGGCAATGCGGTGTTTGGTGGGCCACCGTTATCGGTTCCCGTGGGGACAGCATCGGCAAACGTGGCCGAGCACTACGAAGCGGCTGCAAGATACCTCAATGCGCCTTTTGAGTCTTTGGAAAAGCTGGACATGTATCCACGCCCGGGCAGGCTGAAGAAAATACAAAAAATACCTATGGAGGCCCACTCGCTGCATGGCTATGAAGGGTGGGACCGTGACTTCAACGGCAACCGTCGGAAAGATTCGTTCACCGGCGCCTACGCAGGTGCAGGCCGCAACCCGGGTTGGCCGCTCAGCAGAGACCGGAAACCGTGAAGATGTGCCCCCCAGATGACCGTCGTGCCTGAAAAGCAGATCGCCCGGATCACCCCCTATGAGGCCGCCACTCTCCCTTGGTGGTTGCTCTATATTGGCTTTGTGGTTTACGGCAGCCTGGTGCCGCTGGATTTTCATCCACGCTCCTGGGATCAGGCATGGGAGATATTCCAGAATATCAGGCTGCTCAACCTCGGCACTCAAGGACGTGCCGACTGGGTCGCGAATGGCATACTCTACGTCCCCGTCGGTTTCCTCACCGCCACCCTCTTTACGCGATTCAAGACGCATCGCCCCCTTGTCTTGGCGATTATTGCTTCGCTTCTGTTTTCGTTTTCCTTGGCCGTGACAGTCGAATTTGCGCAACTATTTTTCCCACCCCGCACGGTATCCATCAACGATATATTTGCCGAGTTTTTAGGCAGCATCCTGGGAGCGGTTTTTGCGGCGCGTTGGTCAGATCGGTTCAGGTCGTTCCTCTCCACGCTTCTGGGAAACCCCGATCGTTTGGTGATCCACCTACTGAAGGCCTACGCGATTGCCTACGTCGCGTTCAGCCTGTTCCCCTACGATTTCCTGGTATCGGTATCTGAACTCGAATGGAAGCTTCGCTCGGGTGGCTGGGGGTGGCTGGTCGAGACGGCACCCATGCGCGGTGGCATCACATTTTCTCTTGCCAAGCTGTTCGCAGAAGCCTTGGCTGCCGTGCCGCTGGGGTTAGCGCTCTGTCAACTGACAACTGGGCGACAAACTTGCTCCACCGCACGCGCATTCCGCCTTGGCGCAGCCCTTGGGCTGACGATCGAGATCGCCCAATTTTTTATCGTTTCCGGCGTTAGCCAAGGTCTTTCCGTGCTGACGCGCGCGACAGGAATGTATCTGGGCGCGCTGCTTTGGCAGCACCGTGCACGTTTGCACCCGCTACGTTTGGCTTCCGGATTTAGACGCTTCGGTCTACCCTTGGGTATCCTTTATCTGCTTGCCTTGGTTGCTGTCAATGGCTGGTTCGAGCATCGCTGGTTAGGCCTGGACGCCGCCCTGCACGGCCTCAAAGACGTGCATATGCTCCCTTTTTATTATCATTACTACACGACGGAACAAGTTGCGCTGTTAAGTTTGACATCCATCTGCCTGATGTACGCACCGATTGGAATTCTGACTTGGGCATCCTGGAATCCTCCTGGGGTGGCGATGTTGATGGCAGCGCTGTTAGCGGGATTGATAGAAACGAGCAAGCTGTTCCTTGAGAGCCTCCACCCCGACCCTACCAATGTGCTCATCGCCGGGTTTTCAGCCTGGGCAATAGCCAAACTGGCCAGACGGCTTGCCTCGGCCCCGGCCATGTCCGCGCAGGCTCTGCAGCGCGATGACGTTAAAGCGGAAGTTTCCAAGGCCAAGACGCCAGCAAATAATGCGCAGACCTCAATCCCGATAGCGCAACATGCCTTGCTCAAAAATCCTTCGTGGGGGGGTTATGCCGTCTTGGTTGCGGTCTTGGCGGGTGTCGGTTGGGGCGTGGCAACTTTTCCCATCCAACCCGTTCTCCTCGGTCTGCTTCTAGCCGGATATGCGGCGCTGATCTGGTACCGGCCGCAGTTTCTGCTCATCGTTATTCCAGCCGCGTTGGCGCTGTTTGATCTTGCTCCCTGGAGTGGGCTTTTTTATTTCGATGAGTTTGATTTGCTGCTCTTGCTCAGCGTCGCTATCGGCTACGCCCGATTGCCTCGGGTGCCGCACCCTACAAAACGTGATCTATTGTTCCGCGCACTCGCGGTCTTGCTCGGTCTTGCCTATGTCATCGGCACTATGCGCGGCCTGCTGCCTTGGCAGATGCCGGAGGTAAACGCATTCAGCAACTACTACAGCCCGTATAACGCGCTGCGCATCGCCAAGGGTGTGTTGTGGGCATTTCTTTTGTATGGTCTGTTCGGGCGTCTGGCCTCCACCGGGCAGGACGTTCGCGGTCTCTTCGCTAAGGGCATGGTTATCGGTTTGGGCGGCACCATCGCGATACTCGTCTGGGAGCGTTTTGCGTTTCCGGGCTTGTTTAACTTCACCGACGTCTACCGAGTGACGGGCCCTTTCTCGCAGATGCATACCGGCGGCGCCGATATCGAGACTTACTTGACGCTATCGATGCCTTTCCTGGTGCTGCTGTTGTTTGAAAAGCATAGTTGGGTAAGCAAGCTGGCTGGTACGGCACTGCTGCTTGGCGCCACCTATGGCGTGATGGTGACCTTCGCGCGCATCGGCTATGCTGCCTACGGCGTCGCGCTCACGCTCGTCTTGCTGGCGGCAATGGCAAGATCGGGTGCTCGTGGGCGATCCTGGTTTTTGCGCGGCATAGCGGCCGTAGCACTTGTGGCGTTGGCGCTGGCAGTGGCGGTGCCGATCTTCAAAAGTCCCTTCACGCAAACACGCATGTCGCAGACGGAAACCGATCTTGAAATACGCTTGGCGCATTGGTCCAGCGCCTTGCAGATGCGCGATCCGGGCTGGGGCACGACGCTGTTCGGGATGGGGATTGGGCGTTACCCGGAAACCCATTTTTGGCGTAGCGAAGGCAACCGCGCTGCCGCCTACCGGCTAGGCGCCGAATCGGGCAACACCTTCCTGCGACTGGGATCGGGCAGCCCGCTCTACATAGAACAGTTCGTCGCGATAAAGCCTCAGCATGACTATGCGCTTAGCCTGAATGTTCGCAGCGATCAGCCCAATACCAAAGTCAGCGTGTCGATTTGCGAGAAGTGGCTGCTCACCTCGGCGCGCTGTATCTTCAAGTCGATAGATGTCACGGGAAACGGCCGCTGGCAACCAGCCCAGACGGTTCTGCAATCGGGTGAGGTGGGCAGCAGCCCCTGGTATGCGGCGCGCCCGGTCAAGCTGTCGATCTACAACGCCAATAAAAATACCGCAATTGAGGTAGACCAGCTGCGCTTGCAAGCGTCGGACGGCAGTGAGTTGTTACTGAATGGGGATTTTTCGCACGGGATGGAGCGGTGGTTTTTCAGTATCGACAACGACAAGCCATGGCATGTCTGGAGCCTGCCGATTCAAATGCTGTTTGACCAGGGGTGGCTGGGAATGGTCGCCCTAGCCCTTTTCGTCGCGCTCGGCTTGTGGCGCGCCGCTCGCGATGCCTGGCGCGGCGATGCGATGGCGGGTGCGATGCTGGCGTCCAGCGTCGGCTTTCTCGTGATCGGAAGTCTCGACAGTCTGGTGGACAGCCCGCGCCTGTTGCTACTGTTTCTGCTGCTGGTCTGGATGTGCGGGCGTACTAAAGACGCAAAACAACCCGTGAATTTGGATAGTTCGCGGTGAGTGAAAAAGCCGAAATTCGTGCGTTTACGTCTTTAGTAATGCGCCGCCTTCAAGTGCGGTGGATCAAGGACAGCCTGCCGATACCCCGTTTTTAACCGAGAAAGGTATTTCAGGGGATCCGGGGGCTCCGCTGCAAAAGCCGTACGATCCGCCCCCATTATCCTTTACGGCGTATGTGAAGCTACCGCCACCGCCTGTGTAGCTGTGTGTAATTCTACCGTTGCTCGCAACGCTCCAATTACCCACTTGTTTTGTTGGATCAACTGGATCGCTGGCCCCCTTTTTGTAATCCCAAAGTGTACCGCTGGCCCCACTGCCCCGATGCTGTTCCTGCCACGTACATGTGGCTTGATTGCAATTTGCAGGGGAGCACACCGTGTTACCAGGGAGTAGGTTGCCGACAGCGTTGGCGTCCAAGTAAGGTGCCGTGCAAACAGCCATCACCCCACCAGAAAACCCTGCGAGCAAAACAAAACTTGTAACCATTAGTCGTTTCATAAGCGCTTCTCCTTATCGGGTGAATAATATTGAGATCAATTGCTGCCTGGAAATAGTCTTGTTGGCAAATTGATTGATGACCTGGATTAAGTTTAGCAATATTCGAACCACTTGTAATTTTCTTTGCGCATCAATGAGATATTGTGCAACTCTGGTTAGTCGGAGGTGCGAGTGTAAGCTTTCTCGACATCGGTAGGGTTTGTGGATAGCTTACTCGATGCGCCGCGTTTGGCGGTGTTCGTAGTGCCGGCCGCGCTTAGTTCAGATCTCGCTCTGCCTCTCCCATAAGGCCAAAGCGCAGCCCAATGCAAGATAAGGCCAAGCTTCGGCGACCAGGAAGGCGACCCCCGTAATGTTGAAGAGCAGTTGCGGTTTGGCGGCGAGATCCGGTGTGACGCCCGTCGCGGTCATGAATGGCACACCGTGAAAAAGTTTGGCGAGGATAAAGGCGCAAAGTACGCCTGCCACGAGCGGATAGGGTGAATGCCCCGCTCGAAAATATAACAAGGCGAGCATCGCGCTCGCACCGATGCCCAGGCCGAGCAGGGCTTCCAGCGACAGCAAGCGCGCGAGCACGGAAAATTTGACGAGCAAGGCCGCTGCGGCAAACTTGAGCAGGATGGCGGCCAAGGTCAGGACGATAACGCCACCCAACACCCGCCGATCCGGTCGCAGCAAGACAGAAATGAAAAGGCCAAGGCTGGCGATTTCCAGTGCAAAAATTAGCGCGGTGATGGGTTTGAAATGATGCAGCGCAGTCGGCTCCCAATAGGGCAGGAAGCCGAGGTGTAAACCGCCGGCCACCAGCGCGGGTGCTTGCAAACTCACTTGAGACAAGAGCCAAAGCCCGAGCAGGATCAAGCCGGCGTTAATGATCCAGCCGGGCCGAAACCAATGCCGGCGCAATGCCGCCAACCGCGTAAAAAAGCCGCTGCGCGCGGAGAACAGCGGTGATATCGCCGCGCCGAACGCCGTGCCCAGCGTGTTGGAAACGATGTCCACATTAGATGCGACGCGCTGTGGTACGAATAATTGCGCGCACTCCATGGCGAGACTCAAGCCCGCGCCAAACGCGCATACCATCAGCCAGTGATTCAAGGTAAACCGGTGGCGGAAAAAAGCGCGCGCCGCGAATACGCCGAGCGGCAGATACACAAAATAGTTGGTGATGAGATCGGTGCGAGTGATCGTTTCCGGCCACGGCGCCCAAAGAAATGCCAGATCAAATGCGCGCGCGTCTTGCCACTGGCTCAGCGGATAAAGGCTACCGCTGACCAGGAGCGCGCAATAGGTCGCGAGTAACAGGATCCAAAAATTGATAGTGCGAGGTGGGTGCAAAGGGGGGCTCGGGGCAATGGGTTCTGTTGGGATATTAAAGCAAGTTCCGGTATCCTTCTATGCTTTAAATCCGCTGTTTGCGTTACGCGAGGAAGCTATTTCGTGCCTGATTTCGATGTGTTCAACGGCGATGCGGACGGTATTTGCGCATTGCATCAGCTGCGCTTGGCCGAGCCTCGCGTTGCCGAATTGATAACGGGGGTGAAGCGCGATATCGCGCTACTTAAGCGCGTGCCGGCCGGTGCTGGCGACCGCGTCACGGCACTGGATATTTCGCTCAAGACCAATCTGGACGCTGTGGTGCGCTTGCTAGCTGATGGTGCGCTAATCGAGTACTTCGATCATCACCAGGCGGATGGCATGCCGACGCATCCGAATCTGCATGCGCATATCGATACTGGCGCCGAAGTGTGTACCAGCTTGTTGGTGAATCGCCATCTGGCTGGCCGGCATCTGGTCTGGGCGGTGGTGGCGGCGTTTGGGGATAATCTCGCGGATGTGGCGCGGTGCGAAGCAGCGCCGCTGGGGCTGGGCGCCTCGGCATTAAGCGAATTACAAAGCTTGGGCGAGTGCATTAATTACAACGGCTATGGCGAGTCGTCTGAGGATTTATTTTTTCATCCGGCCGAGTTGTATCGTGAGGTGCATCAGCATGCCGATCCATTTAGTTTCATGCGCGAGACGGCAACGTTTCAAACGCTCAGTCGTGGCTACGCAGAGGATATGGGGCATGCGCGCGCCATGCAACCGACGCACGCGAATGATGTCGGCGTGGTGTACGTGCTGCCCAACGCCGCGTGGGCGCGCCGGGTGTCCGGCGTATTCGGTAATGACTTGGCGGTGGGCGCCCCTGATCTTGCGCATGCAGTGTTGACGCAAAAAGACAGCGGCTATCTAGTGAGCGTGCGCGCCCCTGTTTCTGTTCGGCAGGGTGCGGATACCTTGTGCGCCCAATTTGAAACAGGCGGCGGGCGCAAAGGGGCGGCGGGCATTAATCATTTGCCGGAAAGTGAATTGCCGCGTTTTCTCCAACTTTTTGAAACCACTTTTCGGGCACTGCGTCCCCTCTAAATATGAATAATCTCATCACTCCCTACACTGGCAAGCTAACGTCTTTAATCGGCACCTCCGAACGCCAAGCCGCGCTGAAACTTGAGGCGCGCGACCTGGTTTCGATTGATCTCACCCCGCGCCAAACCGCAGATCTGGAGCTATTGATCAATGGCGGCTATTCGCCTCTAACGGGTTATATGAATCGCGCCGATTACGATAGCGTGGCGGCCTCGATGCGGCTGGCCGACGGCACGTTTTGGCCGGTGCCGATTGCGCTCGAAGTGACCGAGAAAATCGGTGCCAACTTAGCGCCAGGGGTGCGGGTAGCGCTGCGCGATGCGGAAGGATTCATGCTGGCGGTGCTGACCGTGGGTGATGTGTGGCCGGTCGAAGGCAAGGTGCGCATCGGCGGCGCACTCGAGGGTGCGGGCTTGCCGCAACACCACGATTTCACCGAGCTGCGCCAAACGCCGGAGGAAATGCGCCGCCAATTCGCGCGCCGTGGCTGGCGCCGTATTCTGGCCTATCAGCCTGAGCATGCGCTGTTTCGCCCGCAGTACGATTTCATTGTCGAGAGTGCGCGCAGTCACGAGGCAAGCTTGTTGCTGCACCCGGTGGCGGGCGAGATGCCGGCTGACGAGGTGGAGTACTTTGCGCGCATCCACGGCTATGAGGCGGTATTGGCGCGCGCAACACTTGCCAGCACCGCATTGGCCTTGCTGCCCTTGCCGGATCATGGCGGCGGCTTGCGCGCGGCCTTGTTGAAGGCAATCGTCGCGCGCAATTTCGGTTGCACCCATGTGGTGCTGGAGGGCGTTCCTGATAACGAACTCACGCCTTACAGTGCTGGCTTGGGCCTGCATCTGATCGGCTTGCCCGCGATGGTGTACGTGGAAGCCGAAGGTAAGCACTTGCCAACTACAAAAACCAATGGCCAAGTGACGAAGGAGATTCTTTCTGCCGAAGAGGTGCATCGCCGGCTTGAGCGCGGCCAAGACATACCCGAATGGTTTGCCTTCTCCGAGGTGGTGGCAGCGCTACGCCGTGCCTATCCGCCGCGACCGATGCAGGGTGTGTGTATTTTCTTTACCGGGTTTTCCGGCTCGGGAAAATCCACGCTCGCCAAGGCTTTGATGGTGCGCTTGTTGGAGTTGGGCGGGCGCCAAGTCACCCTGCTCGACGGCGATATCGTGCGCAAGCATTTGTCGAGCGAGCTCGGCTTCTCGCGCGAGCACCGCGACCTGAATATCCGCCGCATCGGCTATGTCGCGAGCGAAATCGTCAAACATCGCGGCGTGGCGATTTGCGCACCGATCGCACCCTATGCCGCCACCCGCCACGCCGTGCGCCACATGATCGAGCAATACGGCGGGTTCTTCGAAATCCATGTTGCTACCCCGATCGAGGTGTGCGAATCGCGCGACCGCAAAGGGCTCTACGCCAAAGCGCGCGCCGGCTTGGTGAAAGAATTCACCGGTGTGTCCGATCCATATGAGGTTCCGGCATCGCCGGAATTATCGATCGACACCTCGGACATCGGCGTGGATGAAGCGGTGCAGCGGATTCTATTGAAGCTGGAGCGTGAGGGGTATTTGCGCTGAATGTGCCCTGAGGGGACAGAAAAAAGCCCGGCGGGAAATCAGCCGGGCTTTTTGTTTTGCGCTTTTGATCTAACTAGCCTTGCGACGGCGGGCAGCCGCCAAACCAGCCAAGCCTAGCCCCATCAGGGCGAGGGAGGCGGGCTCGGGAACCGTACCTGTGCAGCGAGGGTCATTAGGATTGGCCACACAGAAATCAATAACGATTTCCGCTACTTTCGTGTTAATGAAGTTAGTAAAGAAGGGCCCGGGGTCGTTGCGGAAATCAAGAATATTAAAAACGTTGCCGCCATTGCTGGTCGCCAAATTAGCATAGTAGTTACCATCGTCATCACTTGGATTGCGGATGATATTGATCAGTTCCGTGGCAGCGGTAGCTGCGAGATCCGCTACTAGATTAGGACGGTTTAAAGGAACGTCATCATTCTCGTCGGTGACCAGGATGATGTTGCGGACTGTGTTGGCTCGGAAAGTGGCGCCCAAGGCAACCTGGATAGCGCCTGAACCATCCTCTGTCCCGCCACCATTAGCGGTCAACAGTGAAAATGGACTGCCACCCGCACTGAAGGTCGCGAAATCGGTGATGTCCTGAATCAGGGTGTTCGGCCCGCCGAAGCGCACCAGTCCGTATCGGGCATCGATACTATTGGCGGTCATAGCGGTGTTGAATTCCAACATGCGCGCTTTTACTTGTGCGATGTCAGGCCCCATCGAGCCGGACGTATCGATGACCCAGACGACATCGGCAATGATAAGAGCCTGAGCGGGTGTGCCGAAGCCGAGTAGCGCAACGATCAGCGCGGTGAAGGCAGCGAGTTTGTTGAGTTTCATGATGTTCTCCCCAAAAGTATTTCAGGTTAAAAAACCGAACAATTCATTACTTACAAAAATAAACAAGCATAGTATGTGCCAATTAAATATTTTTATTTAAAAACAAGTGTTAAGCACTTTATGATGGGTTTTCACGAAGCGTGATTTTTAATAGTTGTAAAGTTACCCGACAAAATCCTCGGCGACCGCCAAAGGTTCGATCATCGCCAGACCAGTGAATGAAACACAGCCAAAGGAGATCCATTTACGTGGTGTGGAGAGTAAAAAAACGCCCGACATCTTGCGATGCCGGGCGTTAATGTTTGCAGCGTTTGAGATTTAAGCAGGCTTACGCTTGCGCGCGGCAGCCAAGCTAGCCAAGCCCATCAGCGCGAGAGACGCCGGCTCAGGTATCGTGCCACCGCCGCCACCTTGAGTTACTTCGCCGTAGATCGCTAGCCCCCAAGTGCCGTTAGTGCCAGTAACGGTCCAACTACCGAGGACGGTACCAGTGGCAATGTCAAATCGAGCAATCAAGCCGCTCGTAGTTGCGGACCAAAACGAAGTACCGTTCAGGTCGAGGTTGAGGGCGAACCATAAACCGGAGCCAGCGATATCGTATGTGCCAATCTGAGTGCCGGACGCATCCAGAAGCTCGATGTCCGCGCCATCAGCGACCAAAACCTGGCCATTGCCCCGTATCCGGAGTGCGAACGCATTCTCAACGTCGGTGGAAAAATCACTGAGCATCGTGTTGGTCGCGACATTTACACGATGTATTTCGCCGCCCTCCTGGGTGTATAACATGGTCGTCTGGTCGGCGGCTAAGTCCATGAAGTCAACACGCGTGGAGCTTATAGACGTTGATAAAGGAGCGCCGGCTGAGTCGAACTTGCCCCCCGACATTTCCGACGTAAACATTGCTTGAAGCATCAATAACGACGCTTTCCGGGGTTGGAAGTCCACTGGCGAAGGCGCCCTGGTCAGTGCCACTGCTGTTGAACTTCTGTACGGCGCCGTTGGAAAAGCGCGTGGCATAGAAGTTGCCCGAGGCATCGAACGTTGACCCGGTGATGAACCCAGTGCCCACGCTTAAGGTCTGGACAAGGGTGCCTGTCGGCGTGTATTCCAGCACCATACCTGCACCCGTAGAAACGAACACATTGCCTAGGGTAAAAGGTACTGCCATCGCCTGACCGATGAACGCAATGGATAAAGCTAGTGCTATAGCTAATTTGTTCATGATGATCTCCACAAAAAAACTTCTAGTTAATAAACCGAGTAATTCTTTGCGTAAGATCAAACATGCATAACGCGCACCAAATTTATATTTGTTTTTAAAATCATATATTAAGTGTTTTATGTGGGGGCTTGATTTGGATGTTCTGTAAAGTTATCCGACATTATTCTCTGCAAAGCACCAAGGGACACCCATTAGCCGATCCTCGTCAACAACCTCTTAGCGCGGCAAGCCTATCGCCGCTTTGTGCTGGCGGGCGTGGACGGCCTCTCGCCTGGGAAGCTCAGCGCGGACAAGTCTATCTGGGTGAAGACAAGTTTCTCGCGGACATTTCGAGCTTGGCTTTATCTGCTGCGCCGGGCGCTGAAGGTGAACAAGTGCTTGCGCGAGGTGGCGGACAAAGCGGGCGTTTCGCCCGGTCGTATTTCGCAGATTCAGCGGACGATTGAAGCGTAGGTATGAGGTAAAGGCCTGACCATTTATTTATTTTATTCAGAGCAAAAAAACGGCGACCCTCAGGTCGCCGTTACGTTGGACAGAAGCTGAATTACGCCGACTTACGGCGGCGCAAGGCGCCCAGACCGGCGAGGCCGATGCCTAGCAAAGCCAGGGAGGCGGGTTCTGGTACTTGACCATTTTTCAGTTTGAAAGAAATGTCCTGAATTGCAAAATGGTTCCCATCCAGTTCAATCCGGCCAATCATCTCGCCAGCGTTACCAGTAATTCCCCAGAAGCTAAATGTATTCGAAAGCTGATTATTGAACGTCGCAATCAGTGCATTCAACTCATTGTAGACACGGATGATTTCCACGCTTGTATCAAACTCGACCAATCCCAAACCAACTGCGGAAACGGTATTCCCGTTGGCTAGAAAGTCAATATTTAGAATACCGTCCCAGGTACTAGTACTAAAAGGGCCAATTTCACCGGCCGCATTTACACTTCCAGTGTTAGATCCGCCAAAAATGCCAGTCTTCGTAGAGAAGGTCACGGCACTAGAGTAGCTCGCCCCGTTCGTATTGCCCGCCCCCGAAAAGCTGATGGTCGGCGTAGGGGTGATACCAGATGCCATAAGGAAAGCGGGTGAGGTTGATGCCGTGTTATAGGTAAAGCCGCCCACCGAGGAGGTGTACGTAATAAGAGCAGCGCTGGCACTTCCGGCTGCGAAGAGTACCGAAGCGGCAAGTGCACGGGCCAATATAGCTTTTTTCATGATGTGGATCCTTATGATTGGTCGGGGAAATGGGGCGGGCATATTTACAATCATACTGCCCATATGAATCACTAAGCATCATCCATGCCAGGGAAAGTATAGAAATTAAATTTTATTTAACTACAGCATGTTAAATACTTACGGCGTTGGTGGAAGTAGTTCGTATGAAAAATTTCAAAAACGAAACTGTAATAATTTCCGACATTTAGACGCTATGTTTCTGACTTAATCAAAGGCCCCACCAGCATACCCGCCACGCTCATCATAAATCCCGCGAACTGTGGCGGGATGCCGCTCTCCGTAGCCAAGTATTCCAACGGCAGCCACGTTGCTAAACCCAGGCCGATGGCGAAAAAAGCCCCGTTGGTCGCGGCATTCAAAGGGGGCAGGCTGATACTTTCTGCTCCCCCTAGTTACGCCTCACGGCAGGCAAGCGTGAAGCGCCGGACTGGCTTGATGCCAAGTGGATCGTAAAACAATTCGGCGCGGCCCCCATCGCCGCCATTAGCGGGCATTTCAAGCTAGTCTTTATCTGCTGCGCCGGGGGGTATGAGCCTGCGCAAGGTGGCGGACAAAACGGGCGTTTTGTCCGGCCGCATTTCGCAGACGTGGTATTGAAGAGGGGGAGCCCGAGCTGGTGCTGGTTAGATTGAAGGGTAGATATTCGGTTTTCGGGTACTCGTCAAGCAAAAAAACCCGACAGGTTTCCCTGCCGGGCTTGGTAAAACAGCGGGGGTTTGCTTAAGCTGCCTGTTTACGGCGGCGGGCAGCAACGAGGCCAGCCAAGCCGATACCCAGCAGCGCCAAGGCGGCAGGTTCAGGAACGCCATTAACAGGTGGCGCGCCGGTTTGGCCGGTTAACAGGTTTTCGAACATGCGTGCATTGTTAAATCCGCCTGGCCAGGTCGGGGAGCCATCCCAAACGTTCTGGTCGGTAATCAGGAAAATGCTGCCTGGGCCGATGTTTTGGTAAGCCATCATGATATCCGCAGGATTATCCTCGCCCGTCATCAATATCTCGGCGGTTCCGCTGACATTCAACGGATCAAATGCAGCGTACTGGTAGGTGTTGACGCCCGTTGTCAGCGCGTGGGTTTTAATCTGACCGTCGCCCACACTGGCAGACCGAAAGCCGCCGTCCACAACAACACCAGGTTGAATCGATATTGTGCTTCCGAGTGCGGTAAGCGCCGCGTTAATACGCGCATTTTCATTCGGGGCGAAGGTGCCGTGTTCCCCCATGAAAGCGATACGACCGCCGCCAGCAAGGAAATTCGACATAGTCGTGAGTTCGGCGCTGGTGTAGGCATCGGCCGGCTGAACCGCCCAAAGCAAATTGACCCCGGCTAAATTGATGGTGTTCAATTGCCCGGTTACGATCGCTGAACTGTGGCCGGCCAGCCCGTTATAAAAGTTATCGATGACGCTGAGACTGTAGCGCTCACCCCATACATTCACTACGCCTGCGTTTGCGGCTGTAGCGCTAAGAATACTCAGGGCAAGAACGAGACCTTTAAGCATTTTCTTCATTTTCTAGACTCCTAATTGATGTACAAATAATTCAGTGGCAAAAGTGATTAACGCCCATATCACACTTTGTAAGAAAGTATTGAGCACGATTTATGCCAGCAGATAAAATATAATTAAATTCTATTTAACAACAGTATGTTAATCACATATGAATGGGCAGAAGCAGATCGTTTAAAAACGAAAATGTAAAATTTACCGACATTCAAGCCTTATGCTTCTGGCTGATCAAAGACCCCGCCACCATTCCCACCACGCTCATCAAGAACCCTGAGAGTTGAGGTGGAATGCCGTTCTCTGCTAGGTACGGTGCAAAGCGTTGCCCTCAACGGGCGTTTCGTCCGGCCGCATTTCGCAGATTCGTGCACGAATTACTCAGAGCAAAAAAAAGGCGACCCTCAGGTCGCCGTTATGTTGGACAGAAGCTGGATTACGCTGACTTGCGGCGACGCATGGCGCCCAGACCGGCTAGGCCGATACCCAACAGAGCGATGGAGGCCGGTTCCGGCACATTTCCTCGGGTGGCAATAGAGACCACGCCTTGATGATTAACAGAGGCGAAGGTACCAAAACGGTTGACTGATTCGCTGTTGTTTCCCGAGCCTGCGCAATTAGAGTTAACCCCTTCGACTTATGTAGAAAAAATCAAAAGGGCCGTCACCATGACGGCCCTTTGTATTTTAACGATCTCGAAGCGTTACTTCTGGTTACGACGCCGACGAGTCACCGTTGCGAGCCCCGCCAAACCAGCCCCGAAGAGAAGCACAGAGGCTGGCTCTGGAACCTGCCCCCCCGTCTGTCCCATCATTCGCGTGGAACTGGCCGGTTGTCCAGCCGCTAAGCCGCCGCCATCGAGCGACCAGAAGGTGTTGTTCGTATCAATCACCAAGGCATCGAAGCCCAGGATATCCTTCACTCCAACGAATCCACCTCCGGCGTTTACCCCCGTCGTCGATTGCAATTGGCCGCCCTTGAACAACAGTAGATTGAAGTTACCCAGCAAGTGGCTTCCGAAACCGATTGCGATCGCCTCAGTCCCGAAATCGAACCGCAGCGAACCTGACCAGTTCTGCCCTCCCGGTCCTACCGGCCCCAGTTCTGGATGCCCCCCAGCGACGGTCACCAAGCTAGTGTTGTTCCCATTCGGGGAACTGAAGTTGACATCGTTTCCGATGGAGAAGATGTTGGATCCGTTGACCTGCTGCGTGCCGCCGAATGCGTTGCCGGCACCGTCCCGACCGACGTTGACCTCGAAGTCGGGCGTGATCGCCGCAAGGTAGGCGGCCTCGTTATTGAAGATTATCGGCACCGCCTCCACGGCTGTCGTCGCGACCACGGCAAGAGAAACGCCGACGCAGAGTTTCCTTAGTAATGTAAACATTTTTGCTCTCCCTTATAAAGATTAAATGGGGGTCAGACACGATTTCCATTCATCGCTAATCACAAGCGTACTGCCCTTACCAATCACTAAGCATTACCCATGCCAACAGAAAATAAAAAATTAAACTCCATTTAACTACAGCATGTTAAATGCTTACGCAGGGGGGTGGAAGCAGCTCGTCTGAAAAGTTTCAAAGCGAAACTGTAATAATTTCCGACATTTAGACACTATCGTTTCTGGCTGATCAAAGACCCCACCACCATTCCCCCCACACTCATCAGAAACCCTGCGAACTGAGGCGGAATGCCGCTCTCCATAGCCAGGTATTCCAACGGTAGCCAAGTCGCTAAGCCCAAGCCAATGGCGAGGTACGCTCCCTGCGTCGTGGCGCGCTTCCAGTACAAGCCCGCCACCAGGGGAGTGAAGGCGACGACCAGCGTGACCTTGTAGGCGCTCTCTACCATTTTGTGAATGCCGGTGTTCGTGCCCAGAGCCCATAGGGCATAGAGCGTTACGCACACGGCGAAGCTGGCCACCACCCAGCGCGTGAGCACCAGCATTTTGTGATCGGACAAGTTACGTCGGGTGAGCCAACCCTTGAGTATGTTCTCGGAGATGGTGACCGAGGGTGCTAGCAAGGTTCCGGACGCCGTGCTCATGATGACGGCCAGCAGCGCGCCATAAAAAATCACCTGCGCCAAAAGCGGCAGATGGTCGGCGACCAAGGCGGGCAGAATTTTCTGCGCGTCGTCGGTCAACAGCTTCGAGACCAGCGCCGGATCGATCAGGTTGGCGGAATAAGCCAGGAACAGCGGTACCGCGGCGAAGATGAAATAAGCCACGCCGCCCAGCACGGTGCCCCAGACCGCGACTTTTTCATTCTTCGCGGAGTTGGCGCGTTGGAACACGTCTTGCTGCGGAATCGAGCCGAAGCCCATGGTGAGCAACCCCGAGATGAAGGCAACCATCGCGACTGCATTGAGCTCGGGCCAGAAATGGAATTTGTTGTTGGCGGCCGCATGCTGGATCACCGGCGCTACGCCGCCGGTCATGTCCGCGACCAGCCAGGCGATGTAGAACAAACCGATGACGATAATAATCATCTGGAAAAACGTAGTCAGCGCCACCGACCACATACCGCCGTATAGCGTATACAACAGCACTACCGCCGCGCCGATTAGGATGCCTTGCGCTTGGGTAATGTCACCACCGGAGAGCATGCTGAAGACCAGGCCGAGCGCGGTGATTTGTGCCGAGACCCAACCGAGATAAGACAAGGCGATGGCGACGCTTGCGATCACCTCAACATTGCGCCCGAAGCGCTGGCGGTAGAAATCGCCGATGGTCAGCAAGTTCATGCGATACAGCTTACGCGCGAAAAACACGCCAAACAGCACCAGGCATAGCGATGCGCCGAACGGATCGGAAATCAGCCCGCCCATATCTTCTTTGAGGAAGGTGGCCGGAATACCCAGCACCGTTTCTGCACCAAACCAAGTGGCGAAGACCATGGCCATCACGATATACAGCGGCAGCGAACGACCGGCGGTAATGTAATCACGCGCGTTGTGCACCTTGGTCGCGGCGTACATGCCGATGCCGATGGACAGGACCAGATACAGGATGACGAAGCCGACGAGCATGATGAGCGCCTTTATCCAAGCCGCGGCATGCGGCGAATGCGGCGATTATAGCGAAAATGCGGCTAGGGTTTGAACCAGAGGGTGAGAGCGATCGTACCGAGCAACACGGCGGCGAGAGCGAGCAGGCCATTTTGCCAGGCTAACTGGCGCGATACTTTGTTAAGGGATGCAGGCAGCGGATTCTCGTCGCGGCGATTAAGTGCGTCGAACGCCAAGCGCGGCAGTTGTGGCAAAATCACGGCCCAGTGCGGCGCTTCTTCGCGTAAGCTTTTTGCCAAGCCGCGCACGCCCATTTGTTCGCTCATCCAACGTTCCAGAAACGGCTTGGCGGTTTTCCATAAATCCAGATCAGGGTCGAGTTCGCGTCCCAGGCCCTCGATGTTGAGCAAGGTTTTTTGCAGCAGCACCAATTGCGGTTGGATTTGCATATTGAATTCGCGTGAAGTTTCAAATAGCCGCAGCAGTACTTTGCCGAAGGAGATTTCCTTCAGCGGTTTGTCGAATACCGGTTCGCATACGGTACGGATCGCGGCTTCGAATTCGTCCATGCGTGTATCCGCCGGCGCCCAGCCCGCTTCGATGTGGGCGCGCGCCACATGCTTGTAATCGCGGCGGAAGAAGGCGAGAAAGTTCTGCGCCAGATAATTCTTATCCACATCGGTGAGCGTGCCCATGATGCCGAAATCGAGGCCGATGTAGCGCCCGTCCGCTGCGACGTAAATATTGCCGGGATGCATGTCGGCATGGAAAAACGCATCGCGAAATACCTGCGTGAAAAAAATCTCCACGCCGTCGCGTGCGAGTTTGGGGATATCGACCCCCTGCGCGCGCAGCTTTTCCACATGACTCACGGGGGTGCCGCGCATGCGTTGCATGACCATGACATCGCGGTCGCAAAAATCCCAAAACACCTCTGGCACCAGCAGCAGGCGCTCATCCGCGAAATTGCGCCGCAACTGGCTGGCATTCGCCGCTTCACGCATCAGGTCGAGCTCATAGTGCAAATGCTTGGCAAATTCCGCCACCACTTCGCGCGGGCGCAGGCGCGACCCATCTTCGAATAGATGCTCGATTAAACTAGCGCCGATTTCCAGCAGCGCGATGTCGTGTTCGATCACCGGAAGAATGCCGGGGCGCAGAATTTTCACCGCCGCTTCGCGCCCATCCGGCAGGCGTGCGAAATGCACTTGCGCGACCGAGGCGCTGGCCACCGGCACTAAGTCGAATTCGGGGAACACATCGTCGTAGCGCTTGCCGTACACGCGATTCAAGGTCGCGATCACCAAGTCGGCGGAAAAAGGCGGCACCTGATCTTGCAGTTTGGCCAGTTCATCCGCCAAATCGGGTGGCAGCAAATCGCGCCGTGTCGATAGCACTTGGCCGAATTTGACGAAGATGGGACCCAGGCGCTCCAGCGCCTTGCGCAAGCGCACCGCGCGCGGCTCAGGCAAATGGCGCCAGAAGAAAGCGATCCTGACCGTGGTGCGCAGCCATTTCAGCCGTGCATGGGCGAGAAAAAACTCATCCAGGCCATAGCGGAAGGCGATGTAGAGAATTTTGGTGAGACGGAATAAACGCATATTTTTTTAGCCGCGAATTAACGCGAATTTTCGCAAATCAAAACAACAAGGTTTACCGGTTTGGGGTTAAAAATTTGCGCTAATTAGCGTTAATTAGCGTTAATTCGCGGCTAAAAGCTTTTGAATTCGCTTTTCCAAACTATCCACCGCCGATTCTACCGCCGCCACTTCCTGCGCGAACTGCGCTACCTGGCGCGGCTTGGCCAGCAGCGGTTGCTCTTCGGTGAAATATTCACTGGCTCCTAAAGCTAGATTCTTGAAAGATTGCTCACGCCAGGTGAACCAATTTTTGGCAAAGCCCGCGATGCGGTGTGCGAGCACGTCGCCAAACAGGCGGGATAAATCTTCTTCCGCTTCCCAAGTGAGCTGGCTCAGTATCTCGCGCAGCGCAGCGCCGAATTCGGCATCGCCTTCGATGACGATGAGATTCGGGTCGCGCGGCTCGACGGCGAGGTAGCGTAAAAATCCAGTGGGGGTGGCGACGAGTGTAGCGTCGGGTGTGCCTCCGGTCGCTTGCCGTACCAAGCCGGATGCATCGAGCGAGAAATTCAAAACCGCCGGCGGCAGCCTGAGTTGAAACAGCATGCCCGCGAAGGGCGCCAGCTTTGCCTGCGCCCAGGCATTTTGCGCGAGCACATGGTTGAAGGCGGCGGTGAAGGGGCTCACGCTTAGAATTTGTAGCCCTTATGCAGCGCCACGACGCCACCGGTGAGGTTGAAATAATCCACGCGCTCCAGGCCTACGTCTTGCATCATCTTTTTTAATTCTTCTTGGCTCGGGTGCATGCGGATCGATTCGGCCAGGTAGCGGTAACTGGCTTCGTCCTTGGCCACGAGCTTACCCATGACCGGCAGAATCTTGAACGAATAAAAATCATAGAGCGGCGCGAGCGGCTTCCACACCTTGGAAAATTCCAGCACCAGCAAGCGCCCGCCGGGACGCAGTACGCGGTGCATTTCCGCCAGCGCGGCATCTTTGTGCGTCATGTTGCGCAGCCCAAAGGCGACGGTGACGATATCGAAATAACTGCTGGGAAAAGGCAGCTTCTCGCCATCACATTGCGCGGCGAGCGGCGTGAAGCCTTGATCCAGCATGCGGTCGCGGCCTACACCCAGCATGGAGCCGTTGATGTCGGTGAGCACGACCTGGCCGCTGGCGCCAACGCGTTTGGCAAAGGCGCTGGCCAGATCGGCTGTGCCGCCCGCCACGTCCAGCACGCGGTTGCCCGGGCGCACCGCGCTTTGCTCGATGGTGAATGCCTTCCATAGCCGGTGCATGCCGGCCGACATCAGGTCGTTCATCACGTCGTAGCGATTAGCGACCGAGTGGAATACCTCCGCCACTTTGCGTGCTTTTTCTTGCTCCTCGACTTGCTGATAGCCGAAATGGGTGGTCATGGTGTCTATTTCGATTTTGGGCGCTGTTCAAACGCGGCCGGCATGGCGGAGGTCGGTTCACGGCTGGCGCCGGCTTCTTTCATGCGCGCCAAATAGCGTGCCCACACCTCTTCCTGATGAATGCCTAAGTCGTATAGATAATCCCAGGAATAGATACCCGAATTGTGGCCATCGGCAAACGCGAGGTTAACCGCATAGGTGCCGACCGGCTCGATCCCCGTGATCTCTGCGTTGATCTTTCCCACTTGCAACACTTCTTGGCCGGGGCCGTGGCCGCGCACTTCGGCCGAGGGCGAATACACGCGCAGCAATTCGCACGGCAGATTGAAGCGGCTGCCGTCGGCAAAGGCGATCTCCAAGGTACGCGACTTCTGGTGCAGCTTGATCTCGGTCGGGGTCGGGGTTACTGATTCAGCCATGGCAATTCCTTACGCTTAAACAATAAGATCATACCCGAGACCGAGGTATGCCGAAATTGCTATAAACAGCAGGGTCTTAGCACGCTGCTGCTTGGCCGTCACGCAACCGTCACAATAGCGTCATAATATGGCCGGCATTTCGATCATGCAGGACGACGTTAGGAGCAACAAATGCCCGCAACCGTATTAGTAGTAGAAGACGAACCCGCGATCCAAGAGTTGATCGCCTTCAATCTCAAGCAGGCTGGCCACATCGTGCTGGCCGCGCCCAGCGCCGAACAAGCACAGAAAATCATCAAAGAGACGTTGCCGGATTTGATTTTGCTCGATTGGATGTTACCCGGCATGAGCGGCATCGATTATGCGAAGAAGCTTAAGGGTGACGGCTATACCAAAGCTATTCCCGTGATCATGCTCACCGCGCGCGGCGAAGAGCAGGATAAGGTGAAAGGCCTGGAAACCGGCGCCGACGACTATGTTACCAAGCCGTTCTCGCCGCGCGAATTGAATGCGCGCATCAAAGCCGTGCTGCGCCGGCGCGCGCCGCAAATGACCGACGAGCTGGTGGATGTCGCGGGGCTGGCGCTGGATCCCGCCACCCACCGCGTCACCGGCAACGGCGCGCCAGTCGAACTCGGGCCGACCGAATTCCGCCTGCTGCATTTTCTGATGACGCATCCAGAGCGCGTGCATTCGCGCGCGCAACTGCTCGACCGCGTGTGGGGCAATCAAGTGTTTGTGGAAGAACGCACAGTGGACGTGCATATTCGCCGCCTGCGCCAGGCGCTGGAGCCGACCCGGCATGATGCCCTGGTGCAAACCGTGCGCGGCGCGGGCTACCGGCTTTCACAGCGTTAATATCGAACTGGCGCTAGCGTCGTGCCATAATTAGCGCTGCTCATTTCCACCTACCCTTGCATGCCCGGATTCTGGTTGCGACCGCTTTCTAACCTTGGATTGATTGCCCTGCTGGCGCTGATCATGTGGCCGATCGCGGGTGCGGTGTGGGCGCTGCTTGGGTTTAGCCTATTTTTGTTGGGCTACATTCTTTTAAATTTGCGCCAGCTTAAAGCGCTCAATCGCTGGCTCGCCAATCCGCAATTGCGCACCGTGCCGGAAGGCGAGGGGCTGTGGGAAGAAACCTTCGTTCTGCTGTATCAGCTCGCGCGGCGCCAATCGGCGAGCCAGCAGCAGTTATCTAAAGCACTACAGCGCTTTCAGCGTGCGGGCGAGGCCATGCCCGACGGCGTGGTGATGCTCGATGCGGGCGATCAAATCGAGTGGTTCAACCCGATTGCCGCCCAGCAATTTGGCCTGAATCTCGAAACCGATATCGGCCACCCCGTTACCTACCTGCTGCGCCAAAGCCAATTCCACGAATATATCTCCGCGCATAATTACAGCGAACCGCTGATTATGAAATCGGCGCGTAACCCGGAGATCACGCTCTCGGTGCAATTGGTGCCTTTCGGCGATGATTTGAAATTATTGCTGGCGCGCGATATCACTCGCTTCGAACAAGTAGAAACCATGCGCCGCGACTTCATCGCCAACGTGTCGCACGAGCTACGCACACCGCTCACGGTGATTGGCGGCTTCTTGGAATCGCTGCAGGATTACACCGATTTGAGCGAGGAAAACCGCTCCCATTTCTTTGGTTTGATGCGCGATCAAACCTTGCGCATGCAGCGCTTAGTGGAAGACTTGCTCACCTTGTCGCGCCTGGAAAGCGCAGCGAATCCGTTGCAGGAGGAAACAGTCGACGTGCCCGCCTTGCTACGACAACTGCACCAAGATGCACAGGGTTTGAGCCATGGCCGGCATACCATTCGGCTGGAGCTGGAAAGCAGCGCCAGCTTACAGGGGGCGGAAAGCGAATTGCGCAGCGCCTTGGGTAATTTGATCAGCAATGCCGTGCGCTATACGCCGCAGGGCGAGGAGATCGTGGTGCGCTGGGAAGACTGTGGCGACGAAGCGCGCTTTTCGGTTAAAGATAGCGGTATCGGCATCGAACCGCAGCACATCCCACGGCTCACTGAACGCTTCTACCGCGTCGACCGTAGCCGCTCGCGTGAAACCGGCGGCACCGGGCTCGGACTTTCCATCGTGAAGCATGTGCTGACGCGGCATCAAGCGCGGCTGGAGATCGAAAGCATCGTTGGGCAGGGCAGCACTTTCAGCGTGATCTTCCCCGCAACGCGTGTGCTGCGGGCGAAAGCGCCGGTGGCGGTTTAGACGAGAAAAACTGGGTTTATTTCACTTCGAACGCCACGCGCTCGAAATCGGCGCCGCGTTCGACGACTTGGGTCAGGCGTACGTACAGCGTGTTGTCGATGTGGAGTTCCAGTTTCTTGTTGAGGCCGTACCAGCCATGCGGCAGGACGAGGGTTGCAGGTTCCTTGATGGTCGGAATTTCCGGCAATAGGAAGGCCTGGATGAACTTGTTTTGCAGCGTAGGGATCAGCACCGGCGCACGGATGCCCACCGCCATGGGTATGCCGGGGAAGGCGTGAATGCCAACATTCAAATCGCCGTTCGCATCGAAACGCATCCAGCGTACTTGGCCGATGGCGAAATGCTTGGCTTGCGGGTGGCGGATCGCGATCAGTTGATTCAACGTGACCCGCGCGGCGTGCAGTCCATTGGCGGCCAGTCGAAACCCCAGCGCCGATTCATCTTGAATCTGCCAGTTTTCAGCCGCAAACCCGATCTGCGAGGCTTGCAACTTTTGGGTTTGGCTGGAGACGCGGCCGAACAGCTGAAAATCTTCCACTTCGCGCCAACTTAGCTCCTGGTGGTTGCGTTCGCCGGGCTGGCGATAGGCTTTGCCGCCGTTGCAAAAGAAATGGATTGCGGCCAGGGTGAATGAGACTTGGGCTTTTTGCCCGCCCGCGCGGCGTTCATAGGCGCGGTGATGCTGCGGTTCGCACCATTGCTGAAACAGCCGAAACAACAGCGCTTCGCAACTCGGCTGCTTGCAATCCTCGCCCACATCCAGTTCGCCGGGATCACCGCCTTTGCGTAAATGTTTGATGCGCTTAACCAGGGTCGCGGCGAGCGGGGTGATATCCAGGTGGCGAATCGTGGCGCCGGTCTCGAATGGCGTGCCAAATTGAATACCGGTGGGGCGGCTGAAATCGACTACTTGGGTCGGCAGTTTCAGGTCGGGGTGAGAAGGTGCGACCGGCGTCTTGAGGATATTGACGCGCGCCGCCCACTTATCCAGCCAGCGATCCACTTGATTTAACTGCTTAGCATTCAGGTGATACGGGTCGGCCAAATCGAGCAGCAGCGCTTGCACATAGGACGACTCTGGCCGCGTGCCCTCGATCATGCGGTTGAGCGGGTCTTTTACCGCGATTTTTTCCAGCCCCAATTGCTCGGCAGTGGCATAGGCCTTGTGTAATTGCTTCCACAGCGCGTCGGGTACATTTTGGTAGATGCGCAAGTATTCCAGCATCTGCTGACTGGTGAGACGGAGGATGCGTTGCAGGATCATTGGGGCGAAACTGGCCAACGCCTGGTCATTGTCCTGATAGTTTTGCAGGCAAATTTGATAGGCCTGGGTAAACCCTTGCCAGAGCGCGATCACTTTCTTCCACACCGCGAGCTCGGCGGCATCCAAGGGCACCGGCTTGCCCGCATATTTCTTGGCCATCTCGTCTTGGACGTAGGTCACCGCTTCGCGCAACTGCTCTTGAATACGAAAGCGCTCAATGCCGGATAAGGCGGAAGTATGGTTCAGCAGATCAAGCTGGAGTTGAATTTCGCCGTGCGCGGCAGCGGGCTGGGTCAGCGGCAGAATGGTGAGCCAACGCTGGCAGGATTGGGCGTCGGAAATGATGGGCCGCTGCGGTCCGGTGACGGATGGCTCGTCTAGTGAAAGCATAGCATCCTGCCGGTTTTTCATTTGGCCAATGCTAGCAGCCCAGTAGGGATTTCTACAAGCAAATCCGGTGTAAATATGGCCGACAAATGCCTAGATCGGGGGCAACGCCTCGGCCAAGGCCGCGCGCAGCGTTTCCCTATCCGGCGCAGCATGCCGCACCCCCGCCCGCACCGGCGCGGTCCAAATCGGTTGCGGGAAGTGCGCATCGTCGGCAAAACGTGGAATCACATGCCAATGCACATGCGGCACGACATTGCCCAAACTGGCCAGATTGATCTTGTCCGGGCACATTAGGTGGCGCAAGGCGGCCTCTACCGCGAACACCACGTACATCAGCCTTTGTCGCTCGGCATCAGGCAAATCGGTCATTTCGGCCACATGCCGGTTCAGGATCACGCGGCAAAATCCGGGGTAGTCCGGCATATCCACCGCTACCACGCGGCACAGATCATCCTGCCAGAGCACATCGCCGCCAGGGGTGTCGCATAGTTCGCACGCCATTACAGTAACACTCGTTCGATGCCGCCCTGGTTGGCTTGGGCGATGTAATCCTCCATCCAGGTTTCGCCCAGCAAGCGGCGCGCGAGTTCGATCACGATATAGTCGGCATCCAGACCGGTGTCGTCGCGATAGCGCAACAGGCCTTGCAGGCAAGACGGGCAGGAAGTAAGCGTTTTCACCTGGATATCAGGCTTACCGCCCCGGATTTTTTCCATACCCAGGGTCAGCTCTTCCAGCTTGCGAAAGCGTACTTGCGTCGAAATATCGGGGCGCGCAACCGCGAGCGTGCCGGCCTCGCCGCAGCAACGCGTGGAGAGTTGCACCTCGCTCCCCATCAGGACATTCGCCACTTGCAGCGGGTCATGCTGTTTCATCGGCGTGTGGCAGGGGTCGTGGTATAGGTATTTCACACCCGGCACATCGTCCAGCTTCACGCCTTTTTCCATCAGATACTCATGAATGTCGAGCAGGCGCGACCCCGGGAAAATTTTATCGAACTGGTATTTCTGCAATTGATCCATGCAGGTGCCGCACGACACCACCACGGTTTTGATGTCGAGATAGTTGAGCGTATTCGCCACCCGGTGAAACAACACCCGGTTCGTGGTGCTGATGTGCTGTCCCTTGTCGTGATTGCCCGCTGCAGTCTGCGGATAGCCGCAGCACAAATAGCCCGGCGGCAGTACGGTGATCGCACCGACGTGATACAGCATCGCTTGCGTAGCGATGCCCACTTGCGAGAACAAGCGCTCCGAGCCGCAGCCGGGGAAATAAAACACCGCGTCGGCATCTTCGCTCGCTTTGGCCGGATCGCGGATCACCGGCACCATGGCCGGATCTTCCAAGCCAAGTAGGGCGCGCGAGGTCTTTTTCGGTAGCCCACCCGGCATCGGCTTGTTGAAAAAATGAATCACCTGCGCCGTCACCGGCGCGAGTCCGTGTGTGGCGGGGGGGCGTGCATTTTGTGCACGTAACAAGCCTAAGCGTTTGGCGATGCCGTGCCCCACGCGCTGCGCTGCGTAGCCCCATTCGATCATGACCTTGCGCGTGAGTTTGATCACACTGGCATCGGTAGCATTGAGAAACAGCATCGAAGCAAAGCTTCCGATATTGAATTGCTTCTGCCCACGCCGGCGCAAAAAGTTGCGCATCGCAATCGACACATCGCCAAAATCGATATCCACCGGACACGGGGCCAAGCATTTATGGCAAATGGTGCAATGATCGGCCACGTCGTTGAATTCGTCGAAATGCTTGAGCGAAATGCCGCGCCGGGTTTGCTCTTCGTACAGGAAGGCCTCGATCAACAGGCTGGTGCCGAGAATTTTATTGCGCGGGCTGTAGAGCAGATTGGCGCGCGGGATATGTGTATTGCACACCGGTTTGCACTTGCCGCAGCGCAAGCAGTCCTTGATCGAGTCGGCGATGTCGCCGATCTCCGACTGCTCCATGATCAACGATTCCACTTCCAGCAAACTGAAGCTGGGGGTGTAAGCGTTGTGCAGATCGGCGCCAGGCAAGAGCTTGCCCTGGTTGAAGCGGCCATGCGGATCGACTTGGTGCTTGTAGGCGGCGAACGGAGCGATGTCCTCTGCCGAGAGAAATTGCAGTTTGGTGATGCCGATGCCGTGCTCGCCCGAGATCACGCCGCCAAGCGTCGTCGCGAGCGCCATGATGCGCTCCACCGCTTGGTTCGCCTCTTGCAGCATGGCGTAGTCGTCGGAATTCACCGGCAGATTGGTATGCACATTGCCGTCGCCGGCGTGCATGTGCAGGGCGATGAAGACGCGGCTTTTCAGCACGTTCTGGTGTATCGCATCCAACTTGTCGAGCACCTTCTGATATTCGCGCCCGGTGAAAATCTGATGCAGCTCGCGGCGGATTTCGCGCTTCCACGACACGCGCAAGGTGTGGTCTTGCAAGACTTGAAACACGGTTTTGGGTGCTAGATCGGGCGCATTTTCATCCAGATTCGTCAGCAGCCATTGCCAGCGCACGCGCGCGGCGTTGATCAGGCTCAGCGCCTGGGTACGGCGATTTTCGGTGAGCGTGGGATCGGGCGTGCTTTCCTCGTCGCGGATCAGCGGCAGCTCGCCTTGCAAAAAAGCTTCCAGCGCATCCAGCAGGCGCAACTTGTTGCGCGTGGACAACTCGATGTTGATGCGCTCCACGCCTTCGGTGTAATCGGCCAGACGCGGCAGCGGGATCACCACGTCTTCATTGATCTTGAAGGCGTTGGTGTGCGCGGCAATCGCCGCGGTGCGCGCGCGGTCGAGCCAGAATTTGCGCCGCGTCTCCGGGCTCACCGCGATGAAACCTTCGCCGCCGCGCGCATTGGCCAGGCGCACGATATGCGAGGCCGCTTCGCCCACGGCATTTTCATCATCCGAGGCGATATCGGCCACCAGCACCATATTTGGCCGCTGCGGACGATTGGCCTTGGTGGCATAGCCCACGGCTTTTACATAGCGCGCATCGAGATGTTCCAGCCCCGCCAGTAGTGTGAGCGGGTGTTGGTCGAGATAGTCTTTGATCTCGACGATGGCGGGCACGGCCTCGCGCGTCTGGCCAAAAAATTCCAGGCAGATCGTGCGCACATGCGCCGGCATTTGATGCAGGATAAAGGTGGCGGAGGTAATAATGCCGTCGCAGCCTTCCTTCTGGATGCCGGGCAGGCCCGCGAGAAATTTATCCGTGACGTCTTTGCCCAGCCCCGCCTTGCGAAACTGTGCGCCGGGGATTTCGAGCAGCGTCGATTCACCCTTGAGCGCGCCGTTATCAGTGAAGCGGCTGATGCGAAAACGCGCAAGCTTCGCATCGTGTATTTTGCCCAAGTTATGATCGAGGCGCTCCACCAGCATCCAATCGCCGTCCGGCGTCACCATGCGCCACGACACCAGGTTGTCGATGGCGGTGCCCCACAGCACGGCTTTTTTGCCGCCTGCGTTCATCGCCACATTGCCGCCGATGCACGAGGCGTCGGCCGAGGTCGGATCGACTGCGAATACGCGCCCCGCTTCATCCGCCGCCTCCATCACGCGCTTGGTGACCACGCCCGCGCCGCAACGAATCGTCGCCACCGGCTGGCTTAAACCAGGCAGCGTGCTTTGTGTCACTGGCCCCAGGGTGTCGAGCTTTTCGGTATTGATCACGGCAGAGAGCTTGGTCAGCGGAATCGCACCACCGGTGTAGCCGGTGCCGCCGCCGCGCGGAATAATGGTGAGGCCGAGTTCAATCAGCGTGCGCACCACGGGGGCGACTTCTTCCTCGGTATCGGGATTCACGATCACGAACGGATATTCCACGCGCCAGTCGGTGGCGTCGGTAACATGCGAGACGCGCGCGAGGCCATCGAATTGAATATTGTCGCGGCGCGTGACGCGGCTTAACTGAGCCATCACGCGCTTGCGCAAAAGCTGGGTGTGGGTGAATTCCGCTTCGAATACGTTGACCGCTTCATGCGCCGCGGCGAGCAATTGCGCCACGGCTTCGTTGCCCTGGCGCCGCGCTTCGATCGCATTCAGCCGATGGCGCAGCGCACCGATCAATGCGGCGCGGCGTTTGTCGTTCGCCAGCAGATCATCTTGCAAATAAGGGTTGCGCGTGACCACCCAGATATCGCCCAGCACCTCGAATAACATGCGCGCCGAACGCCCGGTGCGGCGCTCACCGCGCAACTCGCCGAGCACGCGCCACATATCCGCCCCGAGCAGGCGGATCACGATCTCGCGGTCGGAGAACGAAGTGTAGTTGTAGGGGATTTCGCGCAGGCGGGCAGACATGAGGGGAAACACGGAAAAAAACACATTTTAGCGCATTGCTCGCGCCTCGGCACGGCGGATGCCGAGGCGGAGAGCGCTATACCCGTATTTTGGAGAGGCTCTTTAATGAGGAGAGGGGGTGTTTACTTCTGCAGGCTGCCAAACACTTTGCGCACGTATTCGCTGCTGCGGCCCAGGGGGTCGCGGCGAATGGATTTTTCCTCTTCTGCGATCATGAGGAACAGGCCGTCCAGTGCTTTGCCAGTGACATACTCCGACATATTGGCTTGTTCCTTGCCGATCAGGCCCGCTTGGGAAGCCGTGCCGGCGATGCGGTCATATTGCTGGGTGAGCTTGTAACCTTTCACGGTCTTGCCCACGATCGGCAGAAAACGTTCATGCAATTTCGCTTCGGTCGCCTGGCGGAAGTATTTAGTGGCGGCGTCATCGCCCCCGGTTAACACCGCTTTCGCGTCGGCCACGCTCATGTTCTTGATGGCATCCACCAGCAGCGTTTTCGCTTCCGGCACGGCAGCTTCGGCGGCCCGGTTGAGTGAGGTTTTCAGTTCCTCTAGTTTTTTGCCTTGGCCCAAGGCTTTCATCACTGATTCCACTTTTTGCAGCGATTCGGGCAGGGGGATGCGCACTTTATCATTGAGCAGAAACCCATCGGTGCGCCCGAGGGTGGATACGGCCTTGCCCGCGCCTTCGACTAGTGCATCTTTTAGCCCGCGCGTTACGTCTTCGTCGGAGAGATTGCTGGCGGGGGCGCTGCTATTTTTGGATGTTGCGCCGCCCACGCCCTTGAGCAAGTCGCCTAAATCAAAGGCCCATGTCGCGCTGGATAAGATGAGCGCTAATACAAAAAGGGATGCTTTCATTTTCGATCTCCTGGAGTGGGGGTAAGGAGTGGCTCGACTAGGTTTTGCAGCCGCCCATAATGCACCTGACCGCTGATTTTATGCCTGATGCGACCGTTCTTGTCGATGATGAATGAGGTCGGCAGGCGGGAGACATCGCCAAATGTGTGACTTTGTTCCGCATTCGCCATCAGTATAGGAAACGTGTAGCCGTTATCGCGCAGAAAGCTTTCGACCTTGGCCGGATCATCATCCACGCTGAACGCGAGGATCTCAAAGCCCCGTGCTTGATAGTCTTGATAGAACGCTTGCATCGCCGGCATTTCGTGGCGGCAATAGGGGCACCAGGTGGCCCAGAAATTCACCAGCACCACTTTGCCGCGCAACCCTTCCAGCGTACCCATGCGGCCATCGAGCGTAGTGAAGGGCAGATTCGGCAGCGGCTCATTCAGATCCGTTACCCAGGCCGGCGGGCGGAACCACATAAAGGCGACTAAGCCGATAAGAGCCAGCGTGACCCAATGGCGCTTTAGTAGTAGCTTGATGCGTGGTGTAAAATTCATGGGTTCTTAGTTAGATTTATTAGAATATAGGCAAGGACAGACCATGCAATGGCTCAAAGCGTTCCACATTATTTTCATGGTGAGCTGGTTCGCCGGACTATTTTACCTGCCGCGCTTATTCGTGAATCACGCCATGGCACAAGATGCCGCAGTGGCCGCTCAGCTAGCAGTAATGGAGCGCAAGCTTTATCGCTTTATCACGCCCTTGGGCGTGTTAACTCTCGCGACCGGGCTGTGGTTATGGCTGGCTTATGGCATCACGGGCGGCTGGTTGATGGTGAAACTGGTGCTGGTGGCCATGCTCATCGCCTATCATCTCTATTGTGGAAAGCTGCTCGACGATTTTAAACAGGGCCGCAACACGCACAGCCATGTTTGGTATCGCTGGTTCAATGAGCTGCCGGTGCTGATCTTGTTCGCCGTCGTCATTTTAGTCGTCGTCAAACCCTTTTAAAATTGTAGCGCCGGCATCCCTGCCGGCATGCCGTACTCTCAATAGGATTAAGCATGAATCAATTTTTCGCCACCTGCCCGCGCGGCTTGGAAGCCGTGCTGGCGCAAGAGCTTGTGGCACTCGGCGCAACCCATGCCAAAGCCACCGACGGCGGCGCGAGCTTCAGTGGCCCCATGGCGCTGTGCTATCGCGTCAATCTGGAAAGCCGCGTTGCCAGCCGCGTGCTGTGGCAAATCGATCATGCGCCTTATCGCATCGAAGAGGATGTATACCAGCGCGCGCGCAGCCTGCCGTGGGAAAACTGGTTCACGCCGCACGACACCATCGCGGTCAAAGTCACCGCGCAGCGCTGCCAGTTAAAGAGCTTGGAGTTCATTACCCTGCGTATCAAAGACGCGGCATGCGATCATTTCCGTCATCTCACGGGCATTCGCCCCAGTGTGGATACGAAGCAACCGGATGTGCGCATTCACGCTTATTTTGATGCGCAGCAGTTCACGCTCTATCTCGATACCTCGGGTGAAGCGTTATTCAAGCGCGGCTATCGTCAATTCACCGGCGAAGCGCCGCTGCGCGAAAATCTCGCGGCGGGCATACTCAAGCTCGCAGGATGGGCGCCAGGCATGTCGCTACTCGACCCCATGTGCGGCAGCGGCACCTTTGTGCTGGAAGCAGCGCTCATGGCGCAACACATTGCGCCGGGCATTAATCGGCCATTCGGCTTCGAACGCCTTAAAAATTTCGAGCGCGAAGTGTGGGAGACAATGCGCCTTGAGGCGAGAGGCCAAGTGCTACCCGCAACCACACTCCCCATCTACGGCAGCGATATCGATAAATGGGCGGTCATCGACGCGAACAAAAATTTAGAAAATGCAGGTTTGAGCAATGTGGCGACAGTGGTGGAGCAAGACATCCTCGACATTACCGCGCCGGCAGACAACGGCGTACTCGTCATGAACCCGCCTTACGGCGAGCGCATTGGCGAGGCGGATGAATTAGCCGAGCTGTATCCCAAACTGGGCAGTGTGTTGAAGCAACGCTTCGCTGGATGGAAAATCGGCATCCTCACCGCCGATACGCGCTTGCCTAAGCTGATGCGGCTCAAGCCCTCGCGCAAGATTCCGCTTTTCAACGGCCCGCTGGAGTGCCGTTTGTATCTATTTGAAATGGTGGCGGGGTCGAATCGGGGGTAAAGCCAAATCAGCAGGGCTAGGGCCACCGATGCTACTTGCGCATAAAAAGAAGAACCACCCCGGCCACTATTGTTAGGCCGCATACCAAAACACTGCGAAATAATGGCATGCGGTACCCGCCATCACAAACAAATGCCAGATGAAGTGGCCGTATCGCAGGCGCGAATCGGCCGCGAAGAAAACCACACCCGCCGTGTAGGCCACGCCGCCTGCGACAAGCCATAGTAGACCGGATGCGGGTATGCGGGCAGACAAGGGATTGACTGCGATCAGAATGAGCCACCCCATGAGCAGATAAAGACCGGTGGAGAGGATGGGATGAGACATCCGGTTAAACGCCTTCAGTGTCACCCCGGTTACGGCAAGACCCCAGACGAGTGCAAGGAGCGTCCAGCCCCACGCGCCACGAAGTACACCAAGCGTGAATGGCGTGTACGTCCCAGCGATGAGGAGAAAGATCGTGGAGTGCTCGATGACCTGAAACACGCGCTTGGCCCTGCCTATCGGTAGGGCGTGATAGAGCGTGGAGGCAAGGTACATCAGCACCATGCTCGCGGCGAAGATGCTCGCGCCGACGATGAATCCCGTATCACCGTGCCGTACTGCATGCACGATAAGAAACGGGGTTGCCACGAGTGCCGCGACCAGCCCTATGCCGTGACTGATGCTGTTCGCGATTTCTTCCCCTCGGGAGTGCTCACGCATGTGTTTTGCAAACGATAGGTTCACGACATTCCAGCCTGCGGCCTAACAAAGTTGTCTTGAAAGTATGAGGCCCACATGCGGCCAAATCCACCCATCTGCGCCGTCGCGGGCAGCGCCAACAGGGCTGCTAAAAAAAGCAGGGAAGTGCTACGCCTCTTGACGAGCAATACAACAGATAATTTGCGATGCACTAGTCGCCCCCTCCGCCACAACCCCCGCCCCCACAGCCGCTCCCACCATCTCCCAAGCCGCCGCCGTCTGCGGATGATGCATCGACAAAGCCATCGGTGCCGCCGTCGAAACTCGAACTGGAAAAATCGCCACCACAGTAGACAGCGCCGCCAGAATCATTACCGGTCGATTTTCTGCGCACCGAGCGGCAGTCAGCGACATAGTGAAAACCATCCGCCACCTTGAGCTTGGCATCCAAGGCAAACAGCAGCGGCAGGCGCGTGGGGTCGCGCGGGTTAATGTTTTCTTCGCGGCAGGTGTGCCACCAACAGCGGCGCAAGCCAGTATTGTTTTGTTGCGCAGTGCTCAATACCACGGCGGGCGAGTGATGCAAAAAACCACCAAAAGCGCTCTTGCAAAAGAGATCGTAGTTTTTCGTGTACAAGATGAACTCATGCCAAAGATCATCGGCCACTTGTGAGGGCATCGAGACAAACTTGCAGCCACTCTTCAAGTAAGCCAGGAAGAATTGCCTGAGCGCATGGCTGACGAGCTGGCAGTCCTTCAAGGTTAATTCAGGCCGCCGTTTGCGCAGGCGCTCGAACAGCCCATCGGGCAGAGAGTAGCTGCGAATGTATTCCGCGCGGCGCGCTTTGCGCAGCTTGTTCCACATCACGATCAGCGTGGCGGTTAATATTAGTAAAGTGATAAAAAGCGGAAAAGTCATACAAGGGCTCCCAAAGGGCTTAAAGCGTCATGTTCGCCAGAATTTAAACGATAATGGCGGCTTTTGCTTTATCGCCCTGATTTTTTTATAACCCCACCCCTTCTTGGCAGGACCCTCCATGCAAACAGAAACCTTTATCACAGGCAAAGATGCCTCGCTCGAATCCTCCATCGCCTCCATGACAGCAAAGCTTGCAGCCTTGGGTTTTCACATCGAAGAGCGCACCTGGCTCAACCCGGTAGAAGGCATCTGGTCGGTGCATATCAGCGAGCGCGATTGCCCGCTGATGTTCACCAACGGCAAGGGCGCCACTAAGCTGGCGGCGCTGGCGAGCGCACTAGGCGAGTTTTTCGAGCGCCTCTCCTGCAATTATTTTTGGACGCATTATTATCTGGGGGAGGCGATTGCCAATCGCGATTTCACCCACTACCCGCGTGAGCAATGGTTCAAGCATGACGACGATGGCGCCTGGCCAGCCGAATTGCTCACGCCGGAACTGCACCAATTCTACAACCCAGAAGGCGCGGTCGACGCCAGCGCGCTGGTGGACCTCAACTCCGGCAACGCCGAGCGCGGCATTTGCGCGCTGCCCTACATCCGCGAACGCGACGGCGCCAGCGTGTGGTTCCCGGTCAACATCATCGGCAACCTGTATGTCAGCAACGGCATGTCGGCGGGCAACACGCGCAATGAAGCGCGTACCCAGGCGCTATCGGAAATCTTCGAGCGCTACGTCAAGTTCCGCATCATTGCCGAAGGCCTGTGCCTGCCGGATGTGCCGGAGGACGTGATCGCGCGCTATCCGCGCATCGCTGCGGGTGTCAGTGCGCTGCGCGCTGTGGGCTTCGGCATCCTGGTCAAAGACGCATCGCTGGGCGGGCAATATCCAGTGATGAACGTGACTCTGCTCAACCCACACGACCAAGGCTGTTTCTCCAGTTTCGGTGCACACCCGCGCTTTGAAATCGCCCTGGAGCGCGCACTGACCGAGCTGCTGCAAGGTCGCGCACTGGATGCGCTGAACGGCTTTCCTGAACCGGGCTTCGATCTGGATGAAATCGCCCACGCGCAGAATCTGGAAATTCATTTCGTCGACTCCAGCGGCATCATCAGCTGGAACTTCCTCGGCGACACGCCCGATTTCGCCTTCAGCGATTGGAATTTCAGCAACACCACTGAGGAAGACTATGCGTGGTCGGTCGAGCGCATCCACGCCGAAGGGCGCGACATTTATGTCGCCGACTACACCCATCTGGGCGTCTACGCCTGCCGCATCTTCGTGCCCGGCATGTCCGAGATCTATCCGATCGACGATCTGGAATTTGAAAACAACAGCGTCGGCAACGACATCCGCCCCGCCATTCTGCACTTGTCGGATTTGGACGACGACGAATGCAAAGACTTGTTGGAAACCCTGAACGAACTCGGCCTCGCCGACCAGCGCCCGGTCGCGGCGCTGATCGGCCTCGCACCCGATGCCGGCTCGCTGTGGAAAGACCTGCGCGTAGGCGAACTTAAACTTCTGCTGGCGCTGGCCATCGGTGATGAAGAAGCCACGCGCGAAGGCTGCGACTGGGCGCGTCATTTTGCGCAGTTGAACCAACAGCGCCGACGCGTTTACCTGTGTATCGAAAATCTGCTGAATCTGGGCGATGCCGCGCCGTATACCAATGCCCTGCAACAACTCTATGGCGCAGACACGCTGCAACAAGCAAAAGCGCTGCTCAATAAAGAGCAGCGCTTCTTTGGTTTACATTCGCCAGGGCTGGCGCTACAGGGGTGCGACATGCACCAGCGCTTGCTTGCCGCCTATGGCAAATTGCATGCGCATTAGTCTAATAAATCGAGCCGTGTGACCAGCTAAGACGGCAACGCCCGCGATAGCGGGCGTTGGGAGCGGTTTCTCATTTCAGAAATAACACAACAACAAAAGCCTGACCCTCTCAACAGCGTCCGTGTTGACTGTTGGGTTAGAAAACTATTTCGCACGAAGGTACAGAACCTTCTGGGTTGATCCTGGTGCTTGTCGTTCTTCTGTCACGAACAGCTCTGTCTTAGCTTTGACAAGATCGGAGAGCTTCTTGTAACCGTAAAGTCTGGAGTCAAAGTCGGGTTGCAGCTTGGTGAGGTAGCTCCCGAACGTGCCTAGATGTGCCCACCCAGCGTCGTCAATTGACTGCTCAAGTGCAGTTAGCACGAACTTCTTAGGAAATTCAAGTTTTGCTTCGGCTGCCTCAGCAGCGAGCTGAGGTGGGGCGAGTTTTGGTTCATTCTCGGATTTCTGCGCCGATGCAGTTAGCTCGACTGCCGTACTTGGACGAAGAACTTCGGTAAATACAAACTTGTGGCAGGCATTGCGGAAAGCATCTGGTGTTTTCTTTTCGCCAAAGCCAAGAACAGTGAGCCCCTCTTCACGCAACCGCATTGCAAGACCTGTGAAATCGCTGTCGCTTGTAATCAGGCAAAAGCCATCGAATTTTCGCGTGTAGAGCAAGTCCATCGCATCGATGATCAGCGTACTGTCCGTGGCATTCTTGCCAGTCGTATATGCAAATTGCTGAACGGGTTTGATAGCGTACCGTTGCAGCACTTTTTTCCAAGAGGAACTTGCTGGGGCTGTGAAGTCGCCGTATATGCGCTTCACGGTTGCCTCCCCGAATCGTGCAATTTCGGCAAGAAGCCCTTCAATGACGGCCGCTTGTGCATTGTCAGCGTCTATGAGAACAGCTAAACGGAGGGTTGGCTCTTCAGCCTCAATTTTCGCTACTAGTCGTGGGGATGCCAAGATGACTCCTGTTTTCTAACTATAAGTAGACACCCTAAAAGCGGGCGTCAATTGCATCATGTTGGTTGATAAAAACAACCATTAAATAGGGTCAGACTCGACTTATCATTTTTTACTTTCCTGGAACATCGCCAGTGCGCGTTCGAGAACGATGCGGTCGGAGATATCTTTTTCACGCAGAGTTTGCTTGGTGAGCAGTAGTCCTTCGAGATTGATGGTTCGCACGGGGATGCCGTCGAGATCAACGGTTTCGGCGTACTGACGCAGGGTGTCATAGGTTTGGCCGTTGGCGTTGAGCATGAGATCGACGATGAACGCATCAGCGACACGGATATTCTCGCCTTCGGCGAACCACTCGGGTTCGAGGTCTTTTGCGGCCTGATCCGGCAGCACCATAAGCGCCTGCTTGAGTTTGCGACCGGCTTCGATGGTCGCTGGTACGAGTACATCGATATCTGTGGTGGCACGTTGATAGCCATGCGCAGCGAGCGCGTAACCGCCGATCAACAGGTATTCGACTCCATGTTCGTTGAGCGCGCGCAGCAGGGTTTTAAGATCATCCAGCGTCGCAGACCGCGCGTATTCGTCCATTACCCGCGTTTCGCGGCGAGCGCAGCCATACCGCGTGCTAGACAGTCCTGCCAGTGTTGGTTCGCAGCTTCATGCGTGCGAAAGCGGTAGACGCCTTTCGGGATGAAGGTGCTGGGGCTCAGGTGGCTGATGGTTTCGTTGAACAGCGCGCCTGCCGCGAGTAAGGCGCCGGAGGCGTGTAGCGTGATGGGCGGTTCTGTGCGGCGGCCGACGGTTTTCATGTCAAATAATATCGAGGTGATCGAGTCCCGACATAATGTCGCGATCTTTCGATTCCTGTCCGTGCAGTTTGATTTTGAGGCGCAGGTCGTTGAGCGAATCGGCGTTTCTGAGCGCATCTTCGTAGGTGATGAGTCCGGCTTCATACAGGTCGAACAAATGCTGGTCGAAGGTTTGCATGCCCAGCTCGCGCGACTTGGCCATCACTTCTTTGATCTCATGCACCGCGCCTTTGAAGATGAGGTCGGAGATGAGCGGGGAGTTGAGCATGATTTCCACCGCGGCGACGCGGCCCTTGCCTTCGCGGCGCGGGAGTAGGCGCTGAGAGATGAAGGCTTTAAGGTTGAGCGACAGGTCCATCAATAACTGATCGCGCCGGTCTTCGGGGAAGAAATTGATGATGCGATCCAGTGCCTGGTTGGCGCTATTGGCATGCAAGGTAGACAGACACAAGTGGCCAGTCTCGGCGAAGGCGATGGCGTAATCCATGGTTTCGCGATCGCGAATCTCGCCGATCAAGATCACATCCGGTGCTTGGCGCAAGGTGTTCTTCAGTGCCGAGAACCAGCCGTCGGTGTCCACGCCGACTTCGCGCTGAGTGATGATGCACTTGTTGTGTTCGTGCACGTACTCGATCGGGTCCTCAATGGTGATGATGTGGCCTTGCGAGTTTTCATTGCGGTAGCCGACCATGGCGGCAAGCGAGGTCGATTTGCCGGAGCCGGTACCGCCGACGAAAATCACCAAGCCGCGCTTGGTCATGGACACATCGCGCAGCACCTCGGGCAAGCCGAGCTCTTCGAATTTGGGGATCACCGAATTGATGGTGCGGCATACGACCCCGGTACGACCTTGCTGAATGAAAGTGTTGACGCGAAAGCGGCCGATCTCGGGCGGGGCGATGGCGAAATTGCATTCTTTGGTGGATTCAAATTCGTACGCTTGCTTATCGTTCATGATGGAGCGCGCCAGCTCCATGGTGTGCTGCGGCGTCAAGGTCTGGTTGGAAACCGGGTTGATGCGGCCGTCGACCTTGATCGCGGGCGGGAAGCCGGCGGTGATAAAAAGATCCGAGCCTTTCTTGCTCACCATTAGGCGCAGCAAGTCGTTCATGAATTTCTGTGCTTGTTCGCGATCCATTCAGATTCTCCTAAAGCTTCGCGTCTTTACGCGCTGCTTTGCGCGCTTCCACTTCGGAAATGATATTGCGCCGAATCATGTCTTGCAGGCATTGCTCCATGGTCTGCATACCCAGCGCCTGCCCAGTTTGAATCGATGAATACATTTGCGCCACTTTGTTTTCGCGGATCAGATTGCGGATCGCCGGGGTGCCGATCATGATCTCGTGCGCGGCAACGCGGCCGCTGCCATCTTTGGTTTTGAGCAGCGTCTGTGCGATGACAGAGCGCAGCGATTCGGACAGCATGGCGCGAATCATTTCTTTTTCCGCGGCGGGGAAAACGTCCACGATCCGGTCTACAGTTTTTGCCGCAGAACTCGTGTGCAGGGTGCCGAACACCAAATGGCCGGTTTCGGCTGCGGTTAAGGCTAAGCGAATCGTCTCCAAATCGCGTAACTCGCCCACCAGAATCACGTCTGGGTCTTCGCGCAGCGCGGAACGCAATGCGTTGGCGAAAGACAAAGTGTGCGGCCCAACTTCACGTTGGTTGATCAGGCATTTCTTGCTCTCATGCACGAATTCGATCGGATCTTCCAGGGTGAGAATGTGACCGTAGTCGTTTTCATTCACCTCGTTGACCATGGCCGCCAGGGTGGTGGATTTGCCGGAGCCGGTGGGGCCGGTCACCAGCACGATACCGTTCGGCTGCTGGCACAGTTCCTTAAAAATCGGCGGGCAGTTCAATTGCTCCAAGGTCAGCACCTTGGACGGAATGGTGCGGAAAGCCGCCGCCGCACCGCGATTTTGGTTAAAGGCGTTGACACGAAAGCGCGCCAGGTTGGGGATCTCGAATGAAAAATCGACTTCCAGATTTTCTTCGTAGTTCTTGCGCTGGCCGTCATTCATGATGTCGTACACCATGCTATGCACGCCCTTATGATCGAGCGGCTCGACATTGATGCGACGGATATCGCCGTTGACGCGGATCAGCGGCGGCAGCCCAGCCGAAAGATGCAAGTCGGAGGCTTTGTTCTTGACCGAGAAGGCCAGCAGGTCGGCGATTTCCATTTATAATCCCTATTTGTGCAGTCTTGGCGTAGAAGGTTAACTTTCGGCAATAAATTTTCCGTCTTAAATGCCGCTGCCAACCCATTATGACAACAATCTCAAACGCATTGCAAGCCGTGCGCGATTGCATCGCGCGTGCCGCAGTGCAGTGCGGCAGGGCGCCGGCGTCGATTGCCCTGCTGGCGGTGTCCAAGACCTTCGGGCCCGATCTAATCCGCGCGGCCCATAACAGTGGCCAGCGCGCCTTCGGCGAGAGTTATACGCAGGAAGCCTTGGCTAAAATCGCGGCGCTGCCTGAGCTGGATTTGGAATGGCATTTTATCGGTCCCTTGCAGAGCAACAAGACCAAACCGATCGCAGAACATTTCGCTTGGGTGCACGGCGTAGACCGCGCCAAAATCGCACAGCGCCTGTCCGAGCAGCGCCCCCCCGAGCTGCCACCGCTGAATATATGCCTGCAAGTGAATGTGAGCGGCGAGGCGAGCAAAAGCGGAGTGGCGCCGGCGCAACTTGCGGCGCTGGCGCGCGAAGTCGCCGCTTTGCCGCGCCTCAAATTGCGCGGCTTGATGGCGATTCCGGCGCCGACCGAGGATGCAGCCCAGCAGCGCGCCGCGTTTCGCCGCGTGCGCGAGCTGCTTGAGCAATTGAATGCACAGGGCTTCGCGTTGGACACCTTGTCGATGGGCATGTCGAATGATTTGGAAGCGGCGATTCAAGAGGGCGCGACCATCGTGCGCGTGGGGTCGGCGATATTTGGAGAAAGAGGGAATCCTTTATGAAAATCACTTTTATCGGCGGCGGCAATATGGCTGGCGCTTTGATCGGCGGCTTGATGCAGCGGGGATTTAATCCCGGCGATATCCATGTCGTGGAAATCAACGACGATGCGCGCGCCTCACTGACCCGCGCATTTAAGCTGAATACTTACGCCGGCATCAGCGCCGAAGCGGTGCAAACCGATCTCATCGTGCTGGCGGTCAAGCCGCAGCAGTTGTGCGCGGTAGCCGGTGAATTAAAATCCTTGCTGCGCCGGCAATTGGTGATCTCGATCGCCGCCGGGGTGCGCGCGCAAGATCTGGCGCGCTGGCTCGGGGATTATGCGCGGCTGGTGCGCGCCATGCCCAATACGCCGGCCCTGGTGCGCGCCGGGGTAACCGGCCTGTATGCCTTGCCGGGGGTGAGCGCGGTCGAGCGTGGCCAAGCGCAGCAAGTGATGGAAGCGGTCGGCGCTTGCGTTTGGTTGGAGGAAGAGGCGCAGATGGATGCAGTGACGGCGGTCTCCGGCAGCGGCCCGGCCTATGTGTTTTACTTCATCGAGGCGCTGGAAGCGGCGGCGCTGGAATTGGGATTAAGCCCGGCGCAAGGGCGCGAGTTAGCGCTCGCCACCTTCCTCGGTTCAGCGCAGCTTGCGCGCCAGAGTCACGATGACCCTGCGACGCTGCGCGCTAAAGTGACCTCAAAAGGCGGTACCACAGAACGGGCGATTCAATCTCTGGAGCATGCGGATGTGAAGGCCCTGATCCTGCGCGCAGTGCGTTCTGCGGCCGAACGCTCACGTGAATTGGGTGATGAGTTAGGAAAACAAGGCTAAATCCCTGAGTTATCCTTGAGTTATCCGGGGTTACCTGCAAAAATGCAGGCTGCATGTTAATCAACGCATTAATTTTTTTACTCGATAGCGTGGCCACTGCCTTCGTCGCGGTGCTGCTGCTGCGTTTTCATTTGCAGGTCACGCGCGCGTCCTACAACAATCCCCTGTCGCAATTCGCCATGACGCTGACCGATTTCGCGGTGAAGCCGATGCGCCGTGTCATTCCCGGTCTGTGGGGGCTCGATCTCGCGACCCTGACGGTCGCCTGGCTGGTTGAGCTTGTGCTGATTGCGATCGTGGTGGCGCTCACCGGGCGCGCGGCGGAGATGGGCTTGGGATTGGCCGGTGGCGTCGCGTTGGCGGCGTTGATGGAGCTGATCAAGATCGCGTTGTGGATGGTGATTCTGTTGCAGTTCATGTTGTTCGTCATCAGCTTGGCCAATCCGTATAGTCCGTACATGAGCTTGCTCAATGCGATGAACCGGCCCTTTACTCGCCGGATACAGAAAATTTTGCCGCCGATCGGTAATATCGATTTGTCGCCGATGGTCGTGGTGTTGATTTGTTATGTGTTCTTGCTGTTCATTCTGCCGTGGTTGGCGAGCCTGATTCATGCAGGCCTCATGTGAGATGGCAAGCTGGTATCGGCGTGACGCTAAGAAAGGCTGCCTGGTGCTGACACTACATATTCAACCTGGTGCACGTGCGACGCGAGTGGTCGGTCCGCATGCTGAGGCCTTGAAAATCCAGATTAACGCCGCGCCGATCGAAGGCCAGGCCAATGCAGCGCTGGTGAAATATTTGGGCCAGGCTTTTAAAGTGCCGGCCGCACAAGTGATCGTGAAGCAAGGCAGCCAGGGCAGGCACAAAGTGGTGGAGGTTTACGCCTCCACCGTGGAACCAGAAACATTGTGGGCAAACGGATGAGCGAGCTGCTGGAAAAACAGGTCAGGGGTTATCAACAATGGCGTGACGAGCTGGTCACCGCCATCACCGCCTATCAAGATTGGCTGGACGACCACCAGGAATTTGAGGCGCAACAGTCGCTGAAGTTGTATGACTTGCTGGAAAGTCTGAAACAGGATCACGTTACGCTCGCCTTCGTGGCTGAATTTTCACGCGGTAAAAGCGAGCTCATCAACGCGCTGTTTTTCGCCGACTTCAAGCAGCGCTTGCTGCCCTCCGATGCGGGGCGCACCACCATGTGCCCGACCGAATTATTCTACGATCCGCGCGAAGAGCCCTTCATTCGCCTGCTGCCGATTGAGACCCGCTATCGCGACGAAACGATCAGTCAATTCAAGCGCAAGCCCATCGAATGGGTGAGCACGCGGCTCAACCTCGATTCCGCCGACGCGATGATGGAGGCGATGCAAAGCCTCACCAATACTAAGCTGGTCACCAAGGTCGAGGCGCGCACCCTGGGCTTGTGGGACGACCAAGATTCAACCATGCAAGAAATGGTGCGCGGCGACAGGGTGGAGATTCCCGCCTGGCGTCATGCGCTGATCAATTACCCGCATCCCTTGCTAAAAAACGGCTTGGCGATTTTGGATACGCCGGGTTTGAATGCCTTGGGCAGCGAGCCCGAGCTCACGCTCTCCATGATTCCGAACGCGCACGCGGTGCTATTTCTGCTCGCACTCGATTCCGGCGTCACCAAATCGGATATGGAAATTTGGCAGAAGCATGTGCAAAAGCACGCCAAGCACACCCTCGCGGTGCTGAACAAAATAGATGTGTTGTGGGATGAGCTGAAGCCGTGGGACAAAATTCAACAAAGCGTGCAACGCCAGCAGGAGGCCACGGCGCAGCAACTGGGTTTGCCCGTGGCCAATGTGCTGGCCGTCTCGGCACAGAAGGCGCTGGTCGCTAAAATCAAAAATGACCCGGCCTTGCTCGCCAAAAGCGGTATCGAGCGACTGGAGCAAATCCTCGCCAACGACATCATTCCCGGACGCCAGGAAATTCTGCGCAAGAGCGTCACCCAAGAAATCGGCGCCATGGTGCTGGCTTCCTACAACAGCGTGCGTCAGCAGATCGCCGCCGCGCGCCACGAGCATAAGGAGCTGTCCTCGCTGTCCGGCAAGAACAAAGAAGTGATCCACAAAATGCTCAGCATGCTGGATGAGGATAAGCGCAGTTACGAAGAGACAGTGAAAGCCTTCAATGTCACGCGCGGCGTGATCACCCAGCAAGGGCGTTTGCTGGTGAATAATTTAAGCATCGACCGCTTGGACGATATTCTGGAAAAATCCCACGCCTCGATTCAAGGCAGCTGGACCACCGCCGGCCTATCGCGCAGCATGCAAATGCTGATTCGCCAGACCGCGCATCAATATCAGCACATCCACAAGCACGCCAAACAGATCAAGGGGCTGGTGGATGCGGCCTACATCCGTTTCCACGTTAAGCATGGCTTCGAGCGCCGCAATGCGCCGGAGTTGGCGATCGATCAATACATGGAAGCGATCCGCAAGCTCGCGCACCATGCCGAAGATTTCTGCCGTGACCCGATCAACATCATGACCGAGAAGCATTTTCTGATCCGTAAATTCTTTTTGAGTCTGGTGGGCGAGGCGCGCTTGGTGTTCGAAAAAACGCGCGTGGATTGCGAAGCCTGGTTGCGCAATGTGCTCACGCCGCTCATCACCCAGATCAACGATCACAAAATGCAAATTGAGCGCCGGCTGGAAAACATTCGCAAAATTCACGACAACATCGATTCGCTGCAAGATCGCTTGGTGGAACTGGACGCCACGCAGTCCGCACTGCTCAAGCAGCTTGCGGTACTGGAAGGAATACTCACCAAGCTGCAACGCCCGCAACAGCCAGCGCAGCTTAAGACCGCCTAATCTAATGCCCTTCTTGCTCGCCCACCGGCTCGGCGTTGTGGGTTTGCGGATGTGCGGTACGCAGTTTGCCCGCTTCGGTATCCCAATACAGCGGTTTCTCGGTTTGCAGCAAGTGCAGCAGATTGCGGTAATCATCCGAGTGCAGCCCATTCAAATAATGTAAATCGGTGAGCTGGGTCGCGCTGCGCAAAATGAGGCGCCCTTCGCCCGGTTTGTCCACGCAGCCGGAAGGATTCCATTCTGCGTAATAGTTGCCGATGGTGATAATGGCCATTTGATTCTCCTGGGGGGTGATGGGTGTGATCGCTTTTTCTAACTATAGGCAATGAATCGCATCCTGCGATCGCACAAATAAAAACGGCGGCCCAAACAGGCCGCCGTTTTGCGTTGCGCAGAAAAAGAAAGCTTACGCCGCTTTGTCGATCGCTTCCTGGTGATAACTCACCACGGTTTCCACTTCGTTTTTCGAGCCGAGGATCACCGGCACGCGCTGGTGCAGGCCGGTCGGCTCGATTTCGAGAATGCGCGCATAGCCAGTTGAAGCCGCGCCGCCCGCTTGCGCCACGATCATGCCCATGGGGTTGGCTTCGTACAGCAGGCGCAGCTTGCCGCCTTGTTCCTTCAGCTTGCTGTCCATGGGGTACATGAAAATGCCGCCGCGGGTGAGGATGCGATGCACTTCGGCCACCATCGAGGCTACCCAACGCATATTGAAATCCTTCGCCCGAGGGCCGCTCTTGCCGGCCAGGCATTCGTCCACATAACGCTGCACCGCCGGTTCCCAAAAGCGCTGATTGGAAGCGTTGATGGCGAACTCTTTGGTGTCGGCGGGGATGGTCATGTTGGGGTGGGTGAGGATGAATTCGCCGATGTCACGATCCAGCGTAAAGCCATTGACGCCGTGACCGGTGGTCAACACCAACATGGTGCTTGAGCCGTAGATCGCATAGCCCGCGCACACTTGCTTGGTGCCCGGTTGCATAAAGGCCTTGGCACTGGGCGAATCACCTTCGCCGGGGCAGCGCAGGATGGAGAAAATGGTGCCGACAGAAATATTCACGTCCACATTGGACGAACCATCGAGTGGATCGAATACCAGCAAATATTTGCCGCGCGGATATTTGGCGGGGATCGGGTAAATGTCGTCCATTTCCTCCGAGGCCATCGCCGCCAAGTGACCGGCCCATTCGTTGGAGCGGATCATGATTTCGTTGGTGATCACGTCGAGCTGCTTCTGCGTCTCGCCTTGGATGTTTTCAGAGCCGGCCGAGCCCATGACTCCGACCAGCGCACCTTTGGAAACCGCGTTGGAGATTACCTTGCAGGCAGTGACGACGTCGTTTAAGAGCGAGGTAAAGTCGCCGGTCGCACCTTGAATATGGCGCTGCTCTTCGATGATGAATTGGGTAATAGAGGTGCCGCTGTGCATGGTCTTCCTTTGAGTATCATAATATAAGCAACTGCTTATTATATACGGAAAATACTCAAAAGGGCGAGGTATGCCTGGCCAGCTACTCGCTGGCGAGTTGATCAGAGCGGGTAAAAATCCAGGTGCGAGGAATGACGATAATATCGGTATCGCGCCGGATATTCTCAGGGAAGGGGGAGTAGGGGCTCGCCATTTGCACGATGCGTACTGCGGCCTCATCCAGAATCTTGGAGCCGGAGGAACGGTCGATATCCACTTTTTCTAACGTGCCGTCGGATTTAATATGCACGGTGAGTTGCAGGCTACCGTAAAGTTTTTTTTGCCGCGCCTCATCGGGGTAATTCAAGTTGCCGACACGCTCAACTTTGATGCGCCAGCTTTCCACATATTGCGCATCGCGATACTCAAGCGTGCGTGCGCCCAAGAAACGTTTTTTAGGTCGGCTTTGATAGGCGTTGTAGTTGCGCTCGATCTGCGCTTCTAGCCGTGCCATTTGCAGGCTGCGCGCCATCAAATCGGTGGCGTCTGGCGTGTGACCGGTCTCGATTTGCGGGCGAGCTGCAGGGGCAGGTTTTTCCAAGGCGGGTTTGGATTTTAGTTGCGTCAACAAACGCGCTTGCTGCTGCTCCAGTTCGTGTACTTGGTCCTGTCGCTTCTTTAATTCGGGTTGCGGTTCCGCATCCTCAGTCGTGGGGAAGGGGGACGTGGCGCGAGCATTGGAATCGGTATTGCCGCCGCCATCCAGGTTGGCTTGAGCCAGCGCATCCGCTTTGTGCGGCCGATTAGCAGATTTGGCGTTGACCAACACCACTTGCAGCGGGCGCGCGCCAGCGTCGGTTTGCTTGCGCAGGTTGTCGGTGAATTGCACGAACAGCAGCAAGCCATGTAGTAGCGCAGACAAAATCAGGAAGTAAATCAGATAGTCCTTCTGTGCACGCGGAGCCGCGTTCAGAAGGGTAAGTTTGGAATTAAAGGGGCTGATGGGCCCTAACGCTGCGTTCATCGAATACGGGGCTGTAGAAACCGTTCCATTGTAGGGCTAAGCGCGGCATAGGCCAAGCCTAGGAGACAGTCGGGCAGACTTCCAGAAAGGGGCATGTCAGTTCCAGCGCCAGGGGGTCGATATCACGCAGGACAAGCTTGACACGTGTGCCGCCCGCAAGCTCGGGCACGGCCACAGCCTTCGTCACCAAGGGCAGATTTTCAAAGCGCACTAAATTCTCGCGAATAACGGTCGCCGTCACTTCGGTGATGCCTTCTTGCAGCAGGTAACGCAGCCCCCAGTATTTTTCCATGCTGCGCTGGAAATCGTTGTACGCCTCATAGGTTTGTTCGAAGGCATACATCGCGCTATCCAGCGCTTCATCCTTGGCGGCGTAGAGGGGGGTGTCACCCGTGATCAGGGCAATCAGTTGGCGTTGATTGAGCAGGTCGATGTAACGCCGCAGCGGCGAGCTCGACCAGACATAGCGTTCCACGCCCAAGCCCTGATGCGGCAGCGGCTGCGTGGTCATGCGCGTCTTGCCCTTATCCTGCGCGCGATAGATCGCGGTGACTTTGTTTTCCGCCAGCCAATCGGCCCAGCGGCTGTTGGCCAGAATCATCAACTCTGCGACTACTTTGTCGATCGGCGTGCCGCGCACGCGGTGAATGATGCGCACCCGATCATTTTCGATTTTGAATTGGTATTCTGGAATTAAATTGCGGCCCCCTTCCTTCACGCCGCGCCCCACTTCGAGATGGCAGGCGAAATGCCACAACCATTCCAACTCTTCGCGATAGCGATAATCCACACCGTTGCCCAGCGAGGTCTCATTGAACAGCGGTTCCAATTGCTCGTGGCGTAGATTGGCGGCGATGGTCACGCGTTCGAGCTTGCTCTCCTGCGCACGCACGGTGTAATCCGGCGCCAGCGTGAGGTAGAGCGACACGACTGGGCAGGCCGCACCTTCCTTGAGCGTGAAAACTTCCACCGCACTATCCGGCAGCATGGTGATCTTGTTGCCCGGCATATACACCGTGGAAAGCCGCTTGCGCGCAATCGCGTCGAGATCGGAATTGGGCGTGATGCCCAAGGCGGGCGCGGCGATGTGGATGCCCAGGCGGTAGTCGCCATTTACCAATTTCACCAGGGAAAATGCATCGTCGATCTCGGTCGTGGTCTCATCGTCGATGCTGAAGGCGGAAACCTCAGCCAAGGGCAAATCCGTCGACGCGACACAAGTTGCCGTAGTGGTAAATCCCGGCCCCTCGGGAAACCACTCGCGCAAGAAACGCTGCAAGTGATAGTCGTGGCTGGACGGAATCGCCCCGCATTTCTCCAGCAGATGCAAAGGCCGAAGATTGGTCGCCGCCGCCGCTTGCTCCAGCGCCTTGAATTCCAGCGCGTTTTTCTCCGGCGCGTACAACAGCATGGGCAAGTGTGGCGTGAATTCGGCGGGTAAGGTGCCGGCGCTGAGCTCACTCACATAGCGCGCCAGCAATTCGGCTTGCTTGCGCTTGCGCTCCTCGCTCGCCAGCGCGGCCTTGAGCGACTCTGCCGGCGCGGGCTTGTAGCGCCCCTTGCCCTTCTTGTAAAAATACATCGGCGCGCTGTGCAGCCGCATCAATAAACCAGCAGATTCTGTCGCGCTTAGCGCATGGCCGAAATAATCCTGCCCCAGCGATTGGAAATCGAATTCCTCGGCCCCGCTCGCTTCCCACAAAAAGCTTAAATCGATGTTGTCCGCGACTTGATGTGCTGCATCCAGAAAGCCGGACAAGGCCGGTTCCTTGAACTGGAACAGCACATTGTTTGCTTTAATCTTGGCGCGCTTGCCGTGCAAAGTTTCCACTTGGAACGAAGTGGTATTGTCAGCCAGGATGGTGCCGACTTTAAAGCCGCCATCTTCTTCAAAAAAAACGTACATGGGAGAAACCGGAGGAAAGGGGGCGCAAGTTTACCGGAAGGGGCGGCATGGGGAAAGGCGATCTATACGATCAAGTCAGGAAGAGCTTCGCTATGCCTGCGTTACTGCGCCTGCATACACATACAGCGCAGAAATCAAATCCGATTGGGGCACCAATCTCACATGAAACTGGGAGCTGATTCAGTTCCCAGTTTCATTTCTGCCAACTGCCTAACCAAGCCGAGCCTTTTGTAGGCTACTGTCCACTTCGTAGACAAGCCGTTGATGTTCGTGCGAAGCTGTCGCTGACAATGATGTCTAAGTCAATCGTTAGACGGCCACGGGACACGCGAGACCATGACACACCGTTTCTACATAGTTGATGTCTTTGCAGAGCGATCCTACGCGGGGAATCAGCTGGCGGTTGTGGTCGGTGCGGAAGACCTGTCCGACGAAACGATGCAACAAATCGCGGTGGAGACCAATTACTCGGAAACGACATTCGTGACCCCTGAGCCCGAGGAGGATGGTGGGTATCGTGTACGGATATTCACACCAGCGCGGGAGATTGCGTTTGCTGGCCACCCGATCCTTGGCACCGCTTGGGTCCTCCGCCATCACGTTTCGCCTGAGGCTTCCGGGCCGGTGCGGCTGAACCTCGCTGTGGGGCAGGTCCCCGTCACTTTCGAGGTTTCCGCTGAAGGAGGCGAGGTGGCGTGGTTTCTCGCGCCGCCGGTATCGCTTGGGAAGACGTGTGATCGTGAACCGATCGCAGCGGCACTTGGCGTATCGCCGGAGGACATTGATGCCGGGTTTCCCGTCCAACAGATTTCCGCCGGCACCTCGGCCATGATCGTCCCGCTGCGCAGCCTTGACGCGCTACGGCGCAGTAAGCTTGACCTCGACGCGTTCGCCGCTCTGGGGGCTGAAGGTTTCCCGCCCCTCGTCTACGTCTTCTGCCGCCAGACTCATCACCCCCAGAACGACCTGTGCGCGAGGTTTTTCTTCGAGGCGCACGGCGTGCGCGAAGACCCGGCTACGGGGAATGGCGCGGCGTTCCTCGGCGCTTACCTCTTGGAGCATCGATTCTTCCCCGGATCTATTCTCTCCGTGCGGATCGAGCAGGGTTATGAGATTCGCCGGCCGTCGTTGGTCATGCTGCGCGCACGAATGGCCGACGGGTCTCGTGAGGTAAGCGTGGGCGGTTATGTCATTCCAACGGTGCGCGGAGAACTGGTGTGAACCAGCGAATGTGTGCGGTCGGGAGGATAGATACTAAAAGAGTTTGGGGACATGGGGAACCGGGATTAGAAGCGCAGAGCCAACCCCGTCAGCCAGGCATAATCAGAGGCCGGCGTGGTCAAGCCTTTGCGATAACCAAGGTCGAGATCCAGATTGGGCGTTATCGAATATACAAGTCCGAGAACCGCTGAGCCCACGTAGGGATGACCTGATCGTTCAGCATTGCGCTCGATACTTGCATCGCTTACAAGTCGCATCCGTTCACTAACGCTATATTCAACAGCTACAGAGGCATGAAAAATGTGGCTGCGTTGTTCAGTGCTGGTGGGAAAGTTACGGGAATAGCCGACGTGCAGATGCAAGGCCCAGGGATCGCTTGCGTAACTCGACACGGCGAATAGGCTGGGTGCAATACGCCCCGTACTCAGGCCTTTGCTCTTATTGCCAGTTGGTATTTTGATCCCTGGACGCAGTGCAAAGCTCAGCGCGCCCGCTTCGTAGAGCCGCCATTTGGACGCGATTTCCATATCGGCATAACCCGCCACAGTAGTGTTTGTGCCGTCTATCCGTTCAGTTAGACGCTCATACGGCAGGGTGGCAATGACATCGAGATCGTCAGTGAGGCCGACGGATACGACACTATTGATACGCCTGGCACGGGTTTTTATGCCTGCATCCTGCCTGGTGCTCAGGTCGTGAGTCATTTCTAGCTGGTATCGTCCGGCGCCCTGTGTGCCCGTATCCTCTGTGAGCAGGGGGTGGGCCGCAAGTACTGTCGCTGGCCTTTGACTGAAAAAAATCAGGGCCAGCGTACCCGCAAATTTCATTGTTATTCTCATGGATTAACTTTCTCTTCATGTTGAGTAGAGCAAGGGGCATCGCCCATCCGCAGCACGCCTGACTGAGGCCCCCAATAACCACGCGGCTTCCCGGACTGGCTTGCCAAGACGTCGGCCCGTAGCCTCGCGATCAATTGAGCCGACCAGATCGAGGGTATTGAGCGGGCGAGTGACTCACCCCCTTGAAATAAGCCACCGTTGCGAATAATTCTGGTGCGCGCAAATAAAAAACACCAAGACGCTTTTCCGATTATTTCTATAGGGGCTGACTATAGGTCGGGCATCGGGCTTACGGGGCTGCGGTTCGCATGCCACGAACAGTGGTGACTCTTTACAGCGGGCCCGGCATCAAACACGCTTGCAAGCCAACAGCCCATATGCTACGGTTTGTACCGAACGGTACAAACCACGGAGATATGATCATGTCCACACGCCCGCCCTTGCCTCCTTTTACTATGGAGACCGCTGCGCAGAAAGTCCGCATGGCCGAGAACGCCTGGAACTCGCGCGACCCGGAAAAAGTTTCCCTCGCCTACACCGAGGACAGCCGCTGGCGCAACCGCGTCGAGTTTGTTCAAGGGCGCGAAGCCATCGTGGCATTTCTCCAGCGCAAATGGATACGCGAGCTTGACTATCGTCTGGTCAAGGAGTTGTGGGGCTTTCGCGACAACCGCATGGCGGTCAGGTTCAAATACGAATGGCATGATGACTCCGGCAATTGGTTCCGCTCGCACGGCAACGAGCTCTGGGAATTCGACGAGCACGGCCTGATGCGGCGGCGCGAGGCCAGCATCAACGACGCTCCCATCCTGGAGTCCGAGCGGAAGTTCCTCTGGGCGCAGGGCCCCCGGCCCGAGAACCATCCCGGTCTCACGGAGATGGGCCTCTAGTTTCGTGGCGCACAAGATTGCCGAGCGCGGCGACGTGATCCCCATATTGGCGGAGATTTTCCGGGAGCATGGCTTTGCGGGCGCAAGCCTGTCCGAGATCACCAACAGGACGGGGCTGGGCAAGGGCAGCCTGTATCACTTCTTTCCCAACGGAAAGGAAGAAATGGCCAAGGCGGTACTGGACGAAGTGGCGGGCTGGTTCGAGACGAACGTTTTCATGCCGCTGCGTGAGAGCGAAGACCCCGCTGCGGGAATTGACCACATGTTCAAGGCCGTCGTTCGCTTTTTCCACTCCGGCAGGCGGATCTGTCTGGTGGGCACCTTCGCCCTGGACGATACGCGGGATCGTTTCGCAACTGAGGTCCAGTCCTACTTCGCCGCCTGGATCCGGGTGCTCGCCGCCGCGCTGAAACGCAGCGGTTTCGACACGAAGGCTGCGCGCGCGACGGCCGAAGATGTCGTCGCGGGCATTCAAGGTGCGCTGGTACTGGCCAGAGCCCAAGACGATCCTTGCGTATTCACACGCGCCATGAAGCGCTTGCATCAAAGGACGAGGGCCGCACATTGTGATTGAAGATGCGCTGGCGGGCGCTGTCAGCCCGCGATATCAGGCGCTGCGCTCGCGCCTAGCCGGCCATCCGCTCTATGACGCGCTTTGCAGCATCACCGCGCTACGCGTATTTATGGAACACCACGTCTATGCGGTTTGGGACTTCATGTCGTTGGTCAAAGCCCTACAGGCACAAGTTGCACCGTCGTCTATCCCTTGGGTGCCACCGGACAATCCGCGCCTGGCCCATCTCGTGAATCAACTTGTGCTGGAGGAAGAGTCTGACCATGCCTTGGCTGATCCGAGCGGGCATGCATTCGCCAGCCACTTCGAGAGCTATTGCCTGGCGATGTCTGAGATCGGTGCGGACATTCTCCCCGTCACTCACTTCATTCACCAGTCCCACAGTGTCGGCTTGGTGTCTGCCATGCAAACGACCTGCGTCCCCGAACCGGCCAAACGGTTCATGAGCTTCACCTTCAAGATAATCCGGCACGGCCAGCCGCATCAGCTTGCTGCCGTGCTGGCCTATGGGAGGGAATCCCTGGTTCCGCAGATGTTTCAATCAATACTGGCTGGGTTGCAGGTCGGAAGCAAGCCGCGCCCGTGCTGCATCGCTATCTTCATCGGCATGTCGAGTTGGACGGGAATGAACATGGCCCCCTCGCCGTGCGTCTAGTCGAGGATCTCTGCGGGCGTGATGTCTCAAAGCGCCAACAGGCAATGGATTCTGCCGCCGATGCACTGCAGGTAAGGCTCACTTTCTGGGACGGCATTTACCAGGCGATTCTAACCAGGGATGCACCGACTACTAAGGCATTGGCTGCTGAAAGCGGAACGCACTGACCGCACGGGCGTCATACATCTGTTTTGCCTGATGGCTCCAGGCCTATCGCTATAGCTGCCGGTGACGCGACGCGGACGGTGTTCGGCATGACTACGATAGCGGATCGGTCATTGAGATAGGGTCTAGTCACCCATAATCTATTCCTATGACTACAATCGAAATTAGGTCTTAGACAACGATTGTTGCCTGATCCATAGTTATAGGCGACGGCGATTTGTCGAGACGTCTCGTGCGGTATCGTGACCGCTTCAATGTCGTGATACAAAGCCGATCCAATATTCTGCTCGGTGTCACGGAAGGATATGAGTTTTTTGAACAAGACGTGCCCAATATGTGTTGTGTATACGACAGGTTCAGCCATATTCCTGCGCCTAAATTGCAAACAAACTTTCTATTCCGCGAGTCACCTCAACCCCGGATGCTTCTGCCTGGAGCGCTGAAATGAAAGTCGATCTGGCCGAAATCTACCGCGATACCGATCTGGGCCGCGAAGCGGAAGCGCTCCTGCTTCCCTGCGTGCAATGCGGTCAATGCACCTTTACCTGCCCTACCTTCCGGCTGCTCGACGACGAGTGGGACGGACCGCGTGGACGAATCTACCTGATCAAGCAAATGCTCGAGGGAAAACCGCCCAGTGCTTCTTCATTGCCACCAGCCTATACCATGAAAACGCTGGAGGGAAAATCGCTCGGCGCCAACCTGCAACTGCATCTTGACCGTTGCCTCACCTGCCGTTCCTGCGAAGCCAGTTGCCCACAGGAGGTTCACTACGGACGCCTGCTCGATATCGGGCGGGAACTGGTCGAAAAGGAAGTGCCACGCCCCTTGAAGGAGAAATTGGCGCGCCGGGCGCTACGTGCTGTGGTTCCATACCGCTACCGATTCACCGCATTGCTGCGCATCGGACAAGCCTTGCGCCAATTCCTGCCGGCCGCTCTGCGCTCCATGATTCCGCAACGACGCGAGACTGGCGCCTGGCCCAAGCGTTCGCATGCCCGGAGCATGCTGATCTGGCAGGGATGCGTGCAACCGGCCCTGGCGCCGGATATCAATGCCGCAGCGGCACGCGTACTGGATCGCTTTGGTATTCGGCTGATTGCGGCCAGCGACGGCTGCTGCGGTGCATTGAGCCACCATCTGGCCGCGACCGAGGAGGCGCGCGCCTTCATGCGCCGGAATATTGACGCCTTGTGGCCGCACATCGAGGCCGGCGCCGAGGCCATCGTCATGACCGCCAGCGGCTGTGGCGCACACTTCCGCGATTACGGCCAACTGCTGTGTGACGATCCGCAATACTGCGATAAGGCGAAGCGCGTCTCATCTCTGACGAAAGACATCGCAGAGATCGTTGCCGAGGAGTGGCGGGATGACCCGCTTCACGCCTCATCCACTACGCGAGCTGAGCGACGCGTCGCCTTTCAGTCCTCCTGCAGCTTGCAACACAGCCAAAAACTGAATGGCGTGGCTGAGAAGTTGCTGCGGCGCGCCGGATTCAAGCTGGTGCCCGTCACCTATCCATTTATGTGCTGCGGTGCGGCGGGCAGTTATTCGATCCTGCAACGGGCACTCTCGGAATCGCTGCGCGCGCGCAAGTTGGAAACGCTGCTGGCTTGCCGTCCACAGGTCATCGCGACGGCCAATATCGGTTGCCTGACGCACTTGGCGGCTGTTTCGCCGGTGCCGGTCAGTCACTGGATCGAATTACTGGACGAAACATTTTAGACTGGAGATACAGAATGGCTCTCCAGCTAAGAAAGGCGCGGAGAATCAAGGTTCCGCAGGACGAATTCGCGGAGGCAGAGGCAGGATCCGAGTCGTGCGTGTTTAGTGCTGAGTTACGTCATCGCCAGGCTAGGGGTTCGCATTCAAGCAAGGCTCATTTTCTGCAGCTACCGCGCGGTTTCAATCCGGTAAGGCGCTTCGGTTATCAGGCATCGGCTGTTTGAAGCGCTAAGCGTGCGGGCGTCACGCCGCCGCTTTGCCGGGCCGCTTCCGCTCCGCAGCACTTTGAGTTAGTCAGCGGATTCGTCTCCGAGAACAAGCGGGGCACCGATTTCGGCATTGGATGCAACCGGCGGCGTCTCGCAGAAGCGATCATTGAGGGCTATCTTTAATTCGTCACGAGCGCAGGAATCGGTCAGAGGGCAGGGCCTGATTCGATGGCTGGGCTTGAGCTGACATCTGGTCGTGGACCATTCCGCCGCCAACTCCTCGAAGGCCAGACAGGCCGGACTCTTATTCGCATCTTTGCGGCAGATCAGGCTGATCGTGTGGTGGGGCAATTCCGGCAGCAGGGAACTCGAATGCAACCCGTGCTGCGCGCAGGCAATGGTTTCGGGCAGTATGGTGGCAAACCGGCCGAGGCGGACAAGCTCGATAATCACGCTGAGCGAGGTGGCTTCCATGGCGATGCGTGGCGTGAGGCCATGTTCAAGGCAATACCGGTCAATGTGGCGTCGCAGTGCATAATTGTTATTGAGCAACACTAGCGATTCCTGCTCCAGTGCGTGCTTGCTCAGGGGCCCCTGCTGTCCGGCAAAGGGGTGATCCTTGCCGAAGACGAGGCTGAGCGTTTCGATGAACAGAAGATGGCTGTTGATTTCGTCCGAATTTTCTTCGGTTGTGAGTGTGCTGCTGAAGGCAATACCGATATCGACCCGGTCTTCGGCCAAGGCGATCGTAATGTCATTCTGCGGCATTTCCAGCGTGCTCACGGTGATGCCGGGATAGCGAGCGTTGAAGTGATCCAGTAAGGGGATAGCCAGGTAATCGGTAATTGGTGTCATCCCCAGGCGGAGCGAACCGCGGCTTAGATCCTGCAACTCATGGATCGCCCGCTTTGCCGCGTCCAGTTCACCCAGGGCGCGGCGGGCATGGTGCAAATACACTTCGCCGGCGGCGGTTAGCCGCACGGCTCGACCGGATCGGTCCAGCAACTGCACGTCCAACAAGTCCTCCAGTTGCTTGATTTGCTGCGACAGGGTCGGCTGCGAGACATACAGCACTTCGGCTGCGCGGGTGAAGCTGTGGTGTTCCGCCACCGCGAGCAGATAGCGGATCGACCGCGGGAAGAGGATGTTTCGATCCATAGCCAACCCCTATTGAGCCCATCAGAATTTAGTCTTGGAAAACTATAGTCGCATGGTGCACAGTTATATACAACAGTGGCTGGTGCTGCTGTCTCATGCAACACGTACAACAGTTGACATGATAAGCGACTCACACCATTGATCAACCCATAGCTAATTTAGTGGAAGTAAAGTTCGCATATTTGGAAATGTTTATGGGCTATTGGATACAAGACGATTTGCTTGTAATCCATGGTCTCTAAGGAGGATGGGGGGCATGTGCGGTGCGCTCTTGCCGTACGAGTTTTTCGAAAAGCGCCCTACGAGTTGGGTAACAAACAGTCAATAGCGAGGAAAATGCCATGAATTACGTAAAATACATGCCAGAAAGCCATTTACGCGGGACGCTTGCGGTAACCAGCGGGTTATTGCTGCTCGTGTCATCCCCGGTGTTCGCGCATCACCCGATGGGCGGCATGACGCCGCAGACTTTCAGCCAGGGCATGCTGTCGGGGCTGGGGCACCCGATCATTGGCCTGGATCATTTCGCATTCCTGGTGGTGGCCATGTTGCTGACCTGGGCGCTGAAGGGTAGTGCGCGTTTCCTGGTGCCGCTGGCTTTCATCGGTGCGACCATCGCCGGCACGGTGTTGCATCTCGGCGCCGCGAATATCCCGATGTCGGAAACGCTGGTGGCGCTGACAGTTGTGATCGGCGCCGTGCTGGCATTATCCCGCCGATATCCGGGAGCGTTAGCGCTGAGTGCCATTTTCGCCGTGAGTGGCATTCTGCATGGCTATGCCTACGGTGAATCCATTGTCGGGGCGGAAACCACACCGCTGCTGGCCTACCTAGCCGGTTTCGCCGCGATCCAGTATGCGCTGATCATCGGTGGCGTGCTGGGCCTGGCCAAACTCGCTAGCCAGTCCGAGAAGGCTCGTTTGATTGCCACACGTATTAGCAGCGCTGCCGCCCTGCTGACTGGGGTCGCGTTTCTGGCCTTGCGCATAGTCTAATCGCGAGCGTTGTGATCGAACCGGTCGGCAAGTTGCCGCCCCGGTTCTTTTTTCCACTAATCATTCGGACCGGGGCGTTCATTACCCCCCTGCGCTTACGCTGCCTGAATAAACTCGAATGGAGTAAAGCAATGAACAAAGCGGAAATGAAAGAAGCCATTCTCCAAGCCAAATTCGCAAAGGGTCTGAAGTGGAGCGACATCGCCAAGGCCGCGGGCCTGTCCGTCGAATATACCTGCTCGGCATGCCTCGGCATGAACCACTTGGACAAGCAGAATGCAGATGCAGTGGCCGAGTTACTCAGCCTGGGTAGTGCGGTTTCGAACGCGCTGCAGCAATTTCCCAACAAGACATGGAGCCAGACGATTCCGACCGATCCGGTGATCTACCGCTGGTACGAGATCGTGGGCGTGTACGGCGAGACCATCAAGGAGTTGATCGGCGAGAAATTCGGCGATGGCATCATGAGCGCGATCGACTTCACCATGAACATCGACAAGCAGGAAGACCCGAAAGGCGACCGCGTGGTGGTCACGCTGAATGGCAAGTTTTTACCTTACAAGTCCTGGTAACGGCGCATTTGGTGCGATGCCGCTTCTGTCTGCAGGCGCGAAATTTCCCCATTTGCCGCGTGCCGCGCAGCCCCGATTATGCCAACCTCCGCCCGATGGCTATTGCCGCTAAGACGGGGAAGCCTGCTTCGACGGATGCGTTGCCAGCAGTCAGGTTGGGCAGGGCGTGAGGTGAAGCATGGCAGCGCGTGATCCGCACCGTTTTATCAACGAACTTGACGAGGCGGCGCTTGAGCGCCTTATTACCCGGCTCGAAAGCCGCGCACAAGACGCCGTCTTCACAAGGCTGTTTGACAAGTATGCGGCGCAGTTGGCCCTGCCTCCGTCCGCTCAAGTGCTGGAGGTTGGTTGCGGCACAGGCGCGATTCTCCGATTGCTCGCACGCCGTAACGACTTCACAGGCAAGGCGTTTGGCGTTGATCAGTGCTGCTCTTTCATTGATGCCGCGAACAAATTCTCGCGGGTCGAAAATGTCAGCGACCGGCTCACCTTTCAGGTCGGTGATGTCCATAGATTGGATTTCCCCCCAGCGACATTCGATGCGGTTATCGCCCACACGCTGATCAGTCACGTCACAGAACCTGCAAAGGTTCTAGGCGAGATGGCGCGCGTCGTTCGTCCAGGCGGCACGGTGGTTATTTTTGATGGTGATTACGCTTCCTTGACTTACGCTTTTCCGGATCACGGCTTCGGTCAGCAAATGGATGCGGCCCTGGCGAATGCCACCTTCAATAACCCGCGGATCATGCGCGATTTGCCGCGACTGTTACCCGAACTCGGGCTGAAGCTGACGGCAGCCTGGGGCGATGCCGTGGTTGAAATCGGCGACGGAAGCTTCTTCAAGTCTTTCGCGGAAACTTACGTGCCATACGTCAAGAGGGCGGGTCTGTTGCCGGCGCAGGCGGTGGACATCTGGCTCAACGAGCAGCGAAAAGCGATGAAAAATTGTACGTTTTTCGCGGCATGCAATTATTACACTTATCTGGCTCGCCGCATTTGATGAGCTTTACCCAGCGCCCATCGGGATGTGCACGCTACAAACAGAAGCCGTGATCTAAGGTATTCCGCCAGCGCGAGAAGATAGCAGGCCGGAAAGAGGATGTTTCGGTTCATAGTTAAACCCTATAGTTAACCCCTATAGAGATCATCGGAATTAAATCTTGGAAAACTATTTTTCCATGGCTCATAGTTGTGTACATCAATGACTTGTGATGCTGTCCTGTGCAAGCAGAACAGCGGCTGACGATAAAAAACAAATCAGGTCGTTGTTGTATTGGATTAAGCGAAGGTGAAGTTAGTATATTCGCAAATGTTGATTGAATATTACGCGCAAGCCGACTTGTTCGTAATCTACAAGAGGAGACAAAAGCAATGTCATCGTCAATCAGAGAAGAGGTGCTCCGGCATCTCCAGACTGTCGGCTACGTGCAGCCGGCGCTGCACAAGCAGACGCACGCACCCTATCCCGATACCATCGACCACTCGCTCTGGCGAGCGTACACGCGGTCGGTACATGATATTGGCGGCGAAGCCGATGTGCCCATCGTGTTTGAGGAAAAGCAGGAGGAGCAGTGGGAGCTGAATACTTTTGCGACCTGCGAATGCCTGGCCTGGCGCGGCGTGTGGAACGCGGAGGAACGCCGCCGCCGGCAGAACGTTGATGTCGGCCAGACGCAGTACCTCGGTCTGCCCTATTACGGGCGATGGTTGCTGACCGCGGCGCGGATCATGGTCGACAAGCAGTACGTCACGCTCACTGAGCTGGTCAACAAAATTGATGAGGTGAAAAAGCGCCATGAGCAAAATACAGCACGATAGAACCCACCACGCCAAAATGGCCACAGGCATTGGCGATCCCCAGTGTTTCAAGGGCAAAGCCGGCAAAGCCAAGTTCAAGGAAGGCGACCGTGTGCGGATCAAGGATCTGCCGGATATTTTCTACTCACGCACCATGACCTATACGCGCGGCGCAGTCGGTACAGTGACCAAGCTGGTCTACGAGAGCCCTGCTGCCGAAGACGAGGCGTGGGACAACACGGACAAGCCAGAATGGTTCTACAGCGTGGTTTTCAGGCAGAAGGAGCTTTGGCCAGAGTACCCTGATCTGTACGCAAAAGACACGTTGGAGACCGAGTTTCCAGAGCGTTATCTTGAGTCGGCGTAAATGGCTAACGAACATTAATTGACAAAAGGAAATACAGATGTCAGATCATGATCATAAACCCGCACCGATGGTCGATGAAGTCAGCGATTTCGAGATTCTCGAAATGGCTGTTCGTGAGCTTGCTATCGAAAAAGGTCTTTTTTCCGCCGAGGATCATCGGGTTTGGACAGAGTACGTTCATACCCTCGGCCCGCTGCCTGCGGCACGCATGGTCGCCAAGGCCTGGCTGGATCCCGAGTACAAGAAGCTGTGCGCCTCCGATGGGGTTGAGGCCAGCAAGGCGGTGGGTGTCAACTGGGTTACCAGCCCGCCGACCCAATTCGGCACGCCGAGTGACTACTGCAACCTGCGCATCCTCGTAGACACCCCCACGGTGAAGCATGTGGTCGTGTGCACCCTGTGTTCGTGTTATCCCCGCCCGATTCTTGGCCAATCACCGGAGTGGTATCGTACCCCGAACTACCGTCGCCGCCTGGTTCGCTGGCCGCGGCAGGTGCTCGCGGAGTTTGGTCTGCAGTTGTCCCCGGATGTGGAAATCCGGGTCGGGGACTCCAACCAGAAGACCCGCTACTTCGTGATGCCGGTGCGACCCGAAGGCACGGAGGGTTGGACTGAAGACCAATTAACCGAAATCGTGACCCGCGATTGCCTGATTGGCGTGGCGGTGCCCAAGCCTGGTATTACGTCGAATGCCAAGCGCGCGGTGCATCCAGCAGTCCACCCGGTCCACCATGATCACGATCATGGTCATTAATCCGATCAATTTGAAGGAGTTGAGCCATGAGCGCGCCAAGCATTAATGCCTCAGAAACTGAACGTTGCGATCAGGTGGTCGATACGACTCCCATTCCCCTGCTTCAGAGCATTCAGGCTCACGGCAGGGTGTGGGAAGACTTGGCTGCGCAATACGGCGTAACCAACCCGGATCCGCCTTGGAAGATTACGCTGGAAGCCACGTGCGATCTCCTCGCTGGCGACTCCTGTGTTAAACCCTATGATCAGGTCGCCCCCGGTTCCTGCGCCTTGCCCTCACTCGAACGTCGCGCGGAAGAGGACGAACTGTCCGCAACCATCTATGAGGATGTGCCCTTCCCGGAACGGCAGCTTCTGGCGCTGGCGCATTCCATGATCAAGCGCGGTCTGGTAGATGAGGCTGGGCTCGCTAGCAAGATGAAGGAGGTCGAACAGCGCCTCAACAGCGCCTGAAGGGATTATTGCATCGCGTGTACGGGGCCGCTCTTCGGTTCTGCAAGAAGGTGCGCCTCGCGTGCGGTCGGTATGTATCTGCGAAGCTGAATTTTCAGCGCTGAACAAAAATAAATCATGGTGTAAGCCTTCAGTGGCGAGCGCAATGGCAATAGACAGAGGGATATGCAGATGGCGATACGCGGAATAGAAATCAAGATACAGGGCCTGACTCACCGCTACAAGCCGCAGAGCCCGGTTACCTTCAATCACATAGATATGGTGTCGCCGCCTGGCGAAGCGTTGGCAATCATCGGTCGTTCCGGGTGCGGCAAATCCACACTTCTCCATATCCTGGCCGGTTTATTGCGTCCCACCGAAGGCAAGGTTCTGCTTGATGGCAAGCCGGTTGAAGCACCGTCGCCGCGCTGGGTCATGATGTTTCAGGCGCCGCATCTTTTTCCCTGGATGACGGTTTCCCAGAATGCCGGGGTCGGTTTGAGCTTCGGGCGCTGGTCCAAGCAAGAAAGTGAAGAGCGCGTGACGGAGGCGATCAATCTTGTCGAGCTCCAGGATTTTTCCCAATCCAATGTGCAGGATCTCTCGGGCGGCCAGCAGCAGCGCGTGGCGCTCGCTCGTTCCCTGGTGATGGAGCCCGAACTCCTGCTGCTGGACGAACCCTTCTCCGCGCTCGACGCCTTCACCCGCGCCTCCCTGCAGAAAGACGTGCGTTCCATCGCCAAACGCAAGGGTTTCAATATCGTCTTTGTTACGCATGACATCGACGAGGCCGTCATCATGGGGGATCGCGCAGTGATCATGGCCGGCTCGCCTGGGAACATCGTTCACGAACTGGATATCGACCTTCCCGATCCTCGCGAGCGCACCGACCCGGCTGTCCAGGCTTTACGCACGCGCCTGATGTCAACTTTCCAGGAAGCGGCACACAATAGGCCGGCCGACGCTTCCGTGGCTGTTGGCCGTTGATTTGAACCGAAACAGCATTGCTCAGCGTAGTCAACAACAGGGATGAGCAAATACCGGTCGGGATAACCGACCCCTTAACTTTAGGAGACCGATAATGAAGAAACCTCTATACGAAGAGCGTACTCAGCCGCGCGCGCTGGTGCATGTTGATGGATGTTCTTGCGGTACGTGTGGCAAATCCAGGCCAGTTGATCCGCGCTTGCAGCAGTTGATGCCTGACAATCCCGACATCGCCGACGGTATGGAGGATCCGAATCTGGCCCTTAATTACGACCCTCTTTTCAGTTCCGTGCTCGGTTCCGGCGTCAGCCGTCGCGACATGCTCAAGATGGCCGGTCTCGCCGCTTTGGGTGGCTTGGGCGGCATGATGTCCTCGTCGGCTATTGCCCAACAAAAGAAAGCCGGAGAGAAAAAATTCACCAAGCCTTTCGATCCCGTGCTCAAGATCGGCTACCTTCCGATTACCGACGCGGCGACGCTTCTGGTCGCCCATGAAATGGGGTTCTTCAAGAAAGAAGGCATCGATTCGGAGCCGCCGACGCTTATTCGCGGCTGGTCGCCGCTGGTCGAGGCATTCTCCGCTCAGCGTTTCAACCTTACGCATATGCTCATTCCGGTTCCGGTCTATATGCGCTACAACAACAAGTTCCCTGTCAAGATTACGGCTTGGAACCATACCAACGGCTCCGGGATAATCGTCAGCAAGAAAAGCGGGATCAAATCTCCCAAGGAATTTGGTGGCAAGCAGTTCGCGGTGCCTTACTGGTATTCGATACATAACATCCTCTCGCAGAAAGTAATGAAGGAGGCCGGCATTACGCCAGTGATTCGGCCGCAGGACGCGAAACTTGCGCACAACGAGTGTAATTTCCTTGTCCTTAACCCGCCGGACATGCCGCCCGCCCTCGCAGCAGGACAGATCGATGGCTATTGCGTCGCTGAGCCGTTCAATGCCCTGGGCGAGCTTAAGGCTGGTGGTGTGATGCTGCGCTTCACCGGCGACGTCTGGAAGGGCCACCCTTGCTGCGTGGTGATCATGCATGAAGACGATGCCATGGATCCTGCTCGCGCCGCCTGGGCGCAGGGGGTGCACAATGCCATTGTTGCAGCACAACTGCATTTGTCGGCCAATAGAAAATCGATGGCCCAGATGCTTTCCAAGGACGGCAAGAAATATCTGCCGTTCCCGGCCGAAGTCGTCGAGCGTGCGATGATGTTTTACGATGTTGCCGACTACTCGGATCCCCTCGCAATCAAGCATCCGGATTGGGAACAGAGCCGCATCAACTTCCAGGGCTGGCCGTATCCGAGCGCCACCAAAACGGTGGTCAGCGAGATGAAGACCACCGTGGTTGGCGGCGAGGTGGAGTTCCTGAAAAAGCTCACCCCCGATTTCGTGGCGAAGGATCTGGTCAACTACACCTATATCAAGAAAGCACTCGATGCCAACCCGAAATGGAAGTGGGATCTGAGCGTGCCGCAGAAAGGCAATCCGTTTGAGCGTACAGAGGTGATTGCGCTATGAATGTTGCAGTAACGCTCGCCGGAGGAGGCGGGTTTTCCCGCCTCATGGCGCGTATTGGCTGGGCAGTAGGCGGCATTGCGATCCTGGCCGTTCTTTGGTTGCTCGCGGGTTATTGGCTTTCGATCAATCCGACGACGGTAACGTTTTCCAAATTCGGGCTGATCCCGACGCTTGAGGCCTTCCCGGAACTATGGGGGGCAGGCAAGATCCAGAATGCGTCTGCCGCCAGCGGCTATCGCCTAGGCTCCGGTCTTCTCATCGCTATCGCCATCGGGGTGCCGATTGGCGTCCTCATGGGGCGAATCAAGTGGTTTAACAACTATACCAACTCGCCGTTCCAGTTCCTGCGCATGATCAGCCCGCTTTCCTGGATGCCGCTTGCGGTGCTGGTGTTCGCAACGTGGAACGGCTCGATCATCTTCCTGATCGCGATAGCGTCAGTCTGGCCGGTGATATTTGCAACCGCCGCCGGTTTGGCCAAGGTGGATCCGAACTGGTTCAAGGTGGCGCGCAATCTCGGCGCCAAGCCTTGGCATATGCTGACGAAGGTGATCATGCCGGCGATCATGTTCGATGTGCTGTCCGGCATTCGCCTCGCTCTGGGCGTCGCATGGATCGTGCTGGTTCCCGCGGAATATCTCGGCGTGACTTCCGGTCTGGGTTATGCCATCGAGGATGCGCGCGAGACGCTGTCCTACAACCACCTCACAGCGATGGTGGTCACCATCGGCATCATCGGGTATTTCCTCGATAGCACGCTTGTGGTGCTGATCAAGCGATTCAGTTGGCATCGTGGAGGAGTTTGATGCGAAGAGAATCGTTTTCAGCGGCGACACAGTGTTCGCTTGGCTGCAAATTCATGGCCTGTAATCCGGTCAATCAAAACTCCGTCAGCAAGACCTTACGAGACATGGATTGTAAGTTTAAAAATAAAAAAACGCCTCAACAGGCGTTTTCTAAGTCCGGTACACGGGCAGGGGTTAATGAACGATGAGCGGCAATATTGCACCTGTTGGTGGTCGCGTAATCAGTGCAGGGGTCAGTGGCAACTGCTTTTCCCAAGCAATGAAGGCTACGGCGAATCAGTCCCGGTATTTTTTTGTAGGCTTAAGCGCCCTGTTCGCGCTGTGGTGGGTAGCAATCTACGTTGTTACGCTCGACCCCTCAATGGCGAGGTTTTCAAACTTCGCTCCATTAGCGGCGCTTCAGTCGCTGCCGGGCCTGTGGAAAGACGGCACGATCCCGCATGCCCTTGAGACAACTGGCTATCGACTCGGGGCGGGGTTGTTTCTCGCCATCGTCATTGGGGTGCCAATTGGCATCCTCATGGGAAGTGTCAGGTGGTTCCAGCGATTGACCAATGTACCATTCCAGTTCCTTCGGATGATTAGCCCGCTATCCTGGGAGCCGATCGCGGTCGTTGTGTTTGCGGGTTGGGACCAGGCGATCGTTTTCCTCGTTTCAATCGCTTCGGTCTGGCCGATTGCGTTTGCAACCGCAGCCGGTCTCGCCAAGGTGGATCCTGCCTGGTTCAAGGTGGCGCGCAACCTCGGCGCCAAACCTTGGCAGATGGTGACGCGGATCATCATCCCTGCGATTACGTTCGACATTCTGACCGGTATTCGTCTTGCCTTGGGTGTGGCGTGGATTGTGATTATTCCAGCTGAATTCCTCGGGGTGACTTCAGGCTTCGGTTTCGCCATTCAGGACGCGCGTGAGGGCTTGGAATACTCCAATCTCATGGCGTTGGTGCTCGTTATTGGTGTCGTCGGCTTTGTGCTTGATTCCACCTGTGTGTTACTCATCAGACGCTTCAGTTGGCACCGTGGCTAATCAGATGATAAGCAGCCATTCTCAGCGATTGAGGAGATTCCAAACTAAATCGTTTGCCGTACGCTAAATAATTTGAGTGAGGTAATTCAAGCATGTCCCAGAAAATCAATATCGTGTGCGTGTCGGGTACGCGCGAGAAACTCCAAATGGCCGCGATGATCGCATCGGTCGCGGCGGCGATCGGCGACGAAGTTTCGGTGTTCTTATCCATGAATGCCCTGCCGTACTTCGTGAAAGGCCGCACCATCGACGCACCGGCCGAGGGCGAGCTCGGGGTGCTCATGGCGCAGAAGGGCGTGCCGCCTTTCAAACAACTGTTCCAGCAGGCAGCCGAACTGGGCGATGCCAAACTGTTGCCGTGCTCGATGGCGTTGGATTTGATGAAAATCAGCAAAGATGAACTCGACCCCGAGATTGGGCCGCCGACTGGATTGACGCGCTTTCTGAGTGACGCTGAGGGCGGGCAACTGCTTACGTTTTGAGCGGGGCGGCGAATCGAACCGAAGTTAACTGGAGAAATTTCAATGAGTGAAAGCAAGATTATCGATGCACGCGACACGTTCTGTCCCGGACCGCTCATGGAACTCATTACCCACATGAAACAGGCCAACGTGGGCGATACGCTCGAACTGTTGTCGACCGATGAGGGTTCGGGCGCAGACGTACCGGAATGGGTTCACAAGGTTGGACACGAGATAGTCAGCAACGAGAAGGTCGAAGGGGTCTGGCATATCAAGATTCGCAAGGCCAAATAGTGCGTTACTTGTTGGATCGAGATACGTCTGTTTGCTCAGCGGCCAGAAACGGCTTGGGAATTTTGGATAGGAGAATGCAATGAGAATCTTAGTCGTCGGTGGCGGCACGGGCGGTACCATTCTGGCCAACAATCTCGCGCGGCGGCTATCCGCCGAGATTCGTGCCCGCAAAGTCCGGCTTACAATGCTTTCGGCATCCGACAAGCACATGTACCAGCCTGGCTTGTTGTATGTCGCGTTCGGACAGATGACGCCGGATCAGCTTTATCGCGACCAGGCGAGCCTGCTCGAAGCGAGTATCGATTTTCACGTAGATCCTGTCGAACAATTCCTGCTCGATCAGAAGCAGGTGAGAACCCAAAGCGGCAAGATTCACGAGTACGATATCCTTGTGATCGCCACCGGCTCACGCATCGTGCCCGAGGAGGTTCCCGGATTGGTGGAGGGGGCGGAGACTTTCTATACCGAAGCATCCGCGGTCAAGATGTTCAAGCGTTTGCGGGAGTTTGAGGGTGGAAAGGTTGCCGTCGTCGTCGGGGTTCCGCACAAATGCCCGATCGCCCCGGTCGAGGTCATGTTTTCGCTGCACGATTATTTCAAGTCACGCGGTATCCGCGACAAGGTCACAATGAAGTACCACTACCCGATCGGTCGCATCCACACGATCGAGAATGTCGCCAAGTGGGCCAAGCCCGAGTTCGACCGCATGGGCATCGAATACGAGACGCTGTTCAACGTCAAGGAAGTGGACGTGAAAAACAAGATCGTGAAGAGTGAGGAAGACACGGAGACTCACTACGATCTGCTCATCGCAATCCCGCCGCACCGTGGCATGGAGGTGATCGAGAAGAACAACCTCGGCCAAGGCGGCTGGATTCCGACCGACCGTTACAAGCTCACCATGAACGGCCACGACAACGTCTACGTGCTGGGCGACACGACCAACCTGCCGGTCAGCAAGACCGGATCGGCCGCACACTTTGAGGCCGAAGTGGTCTCCGAGAACATCGCCTCAATCATTAAGATCGGCACGCCGGTTCGCGACTATGACGGCAAGGTTTACTGCTTCATTGAAGCCGGCCACGATCGCGCGACCTACGCGATGTTCAACTACCTTAATCCGCCCAACCTGAAGCCGCCGTCGAAGCCCATGCACTGGTTCAAGATGGCCTACAACCAGATGTACTGGACCAGCGTGCGCGGTCTGCTTTGAGAAAGCCAAGCCATGACAACACAAACTGAAACTCCCTTTGATGCAATGGCTACCGAGGACCTGCAGCGACTCGTCGAAGTCGCGCAGCTCGTCACTGCGGCTCAGGAGGCGATGTCGGACGAAATCGTCACGCGGCTGGCAGGGGCAATGAGTGAGGGCCTGAACCTGCTCGACCGGCTGACGCGCAACGAGGGTCTGATGCGCCTGCTCCAGGTACTTGATCGACAGGAGACTCAATATCTGCTGATCGCGCTGTCCGAGGCGATCCATGCGGCGAGCCATGAAATCCCGGCGACCGCGCCGGCAACAGGTGGTCTGGCTTGTATGATGCGGGTGATCCGTGATCCGGGGACGCAGGAAGGGATACGCCTCCTTTCGGTGGTCGGCAAGCACCTGAGTCACAGTCTGCGCGAGCAGCACCGGCGCGGGGGATAACCCGTCCAGGCAGTTCAGGTGGCAAGGCCTGGCATGAGGCGGTCATCGACCGCCTCCGGGACGAAGGCAAAACCTGCTCTATAGGGGTGCTGCTAGCAGAGCGGGATCAGCGCAATCGCCCTGCCCGGCGGATGCAGGCTATGCGTCAGCAACATGAGCAGAGCGGCTAGGGAAACGGCGAGCGCAGCGCCCATCACCGGGTCATGCGTTAACTTGGTAACCGTTACGCCGACCAGCGCCGAAAGGAGATTGCCGCCCCACCAGCAAAATGCCGCCAAACGCCGCTAGTCCGGAGCGCAGTTTCTCCCCAGCGCTTAACTGCCCCGCATCGGTCAAAATATAAGGGAGGAATTTTTTAAAAATTATTTTCATGCGGGTTCAAAAAGCTCGAAAGGAAGTTCTCATTCCACAGCTGTCAGCGCACTCGGTTTGATTTTCGCTTCCAGCGCTTTGCCTTTACGCGCACGCTTGCCGACATGCGCAGCCAAGCCTGAGGCCGAGAGCAGAACTTCTTGTACTTTGCCACCACGACCGGCGCCGGTGACGATCACGCCGCGTTTGCTGATGGGTTGAGCGGCCAACAGTTTCTCATTCTTATCCAACTCCATCAGGATCACGCCGCGGCCGCCGCCGGATAGGGTTTTGATTTCATCCAGATCGAAAACCAACAGGCGGCCTTTTTCCGACAGGCAGGCGATGGCGTTGACCTTGTCGCTGACGGTGCGTGGCGCGATGGGCTCGTCGCCTTCGTCCAGCGTCATGAAGGCTTTGCCGCCCTTGATGCGGCTCACCATGTCACCCGCTTTGGCGGTAAAGCCATAACCGGCCGTCGAGGCCAAGAGCAAAGAGGTATCCGCCGTGCCCGCAAAGTAATGCAGGATGCGCGTACCGCTCGCCAGATCAACCAGGGTGGTGATGGGTACGCCATCGCCGCGCGCGCTGGGCAGTGCGCCGACGCCGACGGAATAGATGCGGCCATTGGAGCCGAAGGCGAGCAGGTTATCCACGCTGCGGCACTCAAACGCGCCGTACAAGGCATCGCCCGCTTTGAAAGCGAATTGCGCCGCGTCGTGGCCGTGCCCGCTGCGGCTGCGCACCCAGCCTTTTTGCGAGATGACCACGGTAACCGGCTCATCGATGATCTTTTGCTCGATCACGGCTTTTTCCGCGGCTTGGATCAGCGTGCGGCGCGGGTCGCCATATTGTTTCTCATCGGCTTCGATTTCTTTGATGATCAGCTTCTTCATCGACGCCGGATTGTTCAGGAGATCGTGCAGGGTGGTTTTTTCCGCACGCAGCTCGGACAACTCTTGTTGAATCTTGATCGCTTCCAGGCGCGCCAATTGGCGCAAGCGGATTTCCAGAATGTCCTCGGCTTGGCGATCCGATAGCTTGAAGGCGGCAATCAAGGCCGGTTTCGGCTCGTCCGATTCGCGGATGGTTTTGATCACCTTCTCGATATTGAGCAGCACCGCTTCGCGGCCTTCGAGAATATGAATACGGTCATCGACTTTTTGCAGGCGGAATTGCGCGCGGCGGGTGACGGTCTCGAAGCGGAAAGCGATCCACTCGCGCAGGATGTCGCCCAAGGTCTTTTGGCGCGGACGGCCATCGCCGCCGATCATCACCAGATTGATGGACACACTGGTCTCTAGCGAGGTATGCGCCAGCAGCATATTCATGAATTCGGTTTGATCTTGGTTCTTGGTTTTTGGCTCGAATACTAAGCGTACCGGCGCCTCGCGCCCCGATTCGTCACGCACGGTATCGAGCACGGATAGCATGGATTGCTTAAGGCCGAGTTGCTCTGTCGAGAGGGATTTTTTGCCGAGTTTAATTTTCGGATTGGTCAGTTCTTCGATTTCTTCCAGCACTTTTTGCGAGGAGGTGCCGTGCGGCAGTTCCGTCACCACCGCCTGCCACTGACCGCGCGCCAAGTCTTCGATCTTCCAGCAGGCGCGCACTTTCACGCTGCCGCGACCCCCAGCGTAAATCTCGGCAATCGCCGCCGCCGGCGTGATGAGCTGCCCGCCGCCGGGGAAATCCGGACCGGGGATGAATTGCATCAATTCGCTGTGCGTGAGCTTCGGATTACGAATGAGTGCGACAGCCGCCTTGGCGATCTCGCGCAAATTGTGCGAGGGGATTTCTGTCGCCATGCCCACCGCGATGCCGGATGCGCCGTTGAGCAGCACGAAGGGCAAGCGCCCCGGCAGCAGTTTCGGCTCTTCGGTCGAGCCGTCGTAGTTGGGCTGAAAATCAACTGTGCCCAGATTGATTTCATCCAAGAGCAATTTCGCGATCGGCGTCAGGCGCGCCTCGGTATAACGCATCGCCGCCGCGCCATCGCCGTCGCGCGAACCGAAATTGCCTTGGCCATCGATCAAGGGATAGCGCAGCGAAAAGTCTTGCGCCATGCGCACCAGCGCGTCGTATACCGATTGGTCGCCGTGCGGATGCAATTTGCCGAGCACGTCGCCCACCACCGCCGCCGATTTGCGCGGCTTAGCGCTCGCACTTAAACCCAGCTCGTTCATCGCATACAAAATGCGCCGCTGCACCGGCTTTTGGCCGTCGCACACATCCGGCAGCGCGCGGCCCTTGACCACGGAAATGGCGTATTCGAGATAGGCGCGCTCGGCGAATAACGCAAGCGTGAGCGATTCGCCGTCTTCGGGGGGGATTTCTGAGAAGAGATTGCCTTGTTCGGTCATGTGCGATTTCTAAGTAAATAAAAGCAAAAAATATTAACCGCCTTGGCGGTTCAAGCATTTTTTAAAATCTAAATATCCGCCTCGGCCTCATTACCATGTTCTTCAATCCAAGCACGGCGCGCGGCGGCTTCGCCTTTGCCCATCAGCATATTGAAGCGCGCTTCGGAAGCTGCCGCATCGAATTCGCCCAGCGACACCGGCAATAGCCGCCGCGTATCGGGGTTAAGTGTGGTTTCCCACAACTGCTCCGCGTTCATTTCGCCCAAGCCTTTAAAGCGCGAGATACTCCAGGCGGTGTCTTTCACGCCGTCTTTGCGTAATTTATCTTCGATCGCTTCCAGTTCGCCTTCATCCAAGGCATAAATTTTCTGTGCCGGTTTTTTGCCGCGCGCGGGGGCGTCGACCCGATACAGCGGCGGGCGCGCGATGCAAATATGGCCGTGCTCGATCAGTTTCGGGAAATGTTTGAAGAACAACGTCAGCAGCAATACCTGGATATGCGAGCCATCGACGTCGGCATCGGACAGAATGCAAATCCTGCCGTAGCGTAGCCCGCTTAAATCCGGGCTGTCTTTGGCGCCATGCGGATCGACGCCGATAGCGACGGCCATGTCGTGAATCTCGTTGTTGGCGAACAGCCGGTCGGGTTCGGTTTCCCAGGAATTGAGCACCTTGCCGCGCAAGGGCAAGATCGCTTGGAATTCCTTGTCTCGCCCCATTTTGGCCGAGCCGCCGGCGGAGTCGCCCTCGACTAAAAATAATTCGTTGCGGGTGACGTCTTTGGATTCGCAGTCGGTTAATTTCCCCGGCAATACGGCCACGCCGGAGGATTTTTTCTTTTCCACCTTTTGTGCTGAGCGCAAGCGCGACTGCGCTTGTTTGATCACCAGCTCGGCCAGCTTCTTGCCGTAATCGACGTGGTGGTTGAGCCATAGCTCCAGCGCCGGTTTGGTGTAGGTGGAGACCAAGCGCACCGCGTCGCGCGAATTCAGGCGCTCTTTGATCTGCCCCTGGAACTGCGGGTCGAGCACCTTGGCGGAGAGCACGAAAGACACGCGCGCGAACACATCCTCCGGCAATAATTTCACGCCCTTGGGCAGCAAGGAATGCATCTCGACAAAGCTCTTCACCGCGCCGAACAAGCCTTCGCGCAAGCCCGATTCGTGCGTGCCGCCGGCGGGGGTGGGAATCAGATTCACATAGGATTCGCGCACCACATTGCCGTCTTCGGTCCAGGCCACCACCCACGCCGCGCCTTCGCCCTCGGCAAAGCCTTCGGCATCGGCGTTGGCGTATTGTTCGCCTTCAAACAGCGGAATCAGCGGGTCGGTATTGGAAGCCTGCGCCAGGGTTTCGATCAGATAGCCGCGCAAGCCTTGGTCGTATTGCCAGGTTTGGGTGTCGCCGGTCTTGGCATGGGTCAGCGTGACTTTGACGCCGGGCAACAACACCGCCTTGGAGCGCAGCAGGCGCTGCAAATCGGGTTGCGAGATGGCGGGGGAATCGAAATATTTCGGATTCGGCCAAGCGGTAACGCGCGTGCCGGATTTCTTTTCATCACGTGCGATCGCACGCGACTTCAACTTTTCAATCACATCGCCATTGCCAAACGCGAGTTGATGTACGCGCCCTTCGCGCCACACCATGACTTCGAGCCGTGTGGACAGCGCGTTGGTGACCGACACGCCCACCCCGTGCAAGCCGCCGGAGAAGGCATACGCGCCGCTGGAACCCTTTTCGAATTTGCCGCCGGCGTGCAGGCGTGTGAACACGATTTCGACCGTGGGCACTTTTTCTTCCGGGTGCATGCCGACGGGGATGCCGCGCCCATCGTCTTCCACGCTGATGCTGCCATCGGTGTTAAGCGTGACAATGATATGACCGCAATGCCCGCCCAGCGCCTCGTCGGAGGCGTTGTCGATCACTTCTTGAATAATGTGCAGCGGGTTTTCCGTGCGGGTGTACATGCCGGGGCGCTGCTTGACCGGCTCCAGCCCTTTCAGGACACGGATGGAAGATTCGCTATAGGCGGCAGGTTTTTTAGTGGACATTGAATCAGGCTAGGTGGGTGTAAACGGACGGCATTATACCCGGCGAAGCAAGGCATGATCGCAAGCGCCTTGGTTAAACCTTACGCGGCAATTTTGAGGGGTTTTATCTTTGCAATCGCGCGCTTGAGCGATTTTTCAGACTGCCATAGATCGTAGTTTGCCTGCATATGGAGCCATGACTCGGCGCTGCCGCCGAGTGCGGCGGCAAGCCGTACCGCCATATCGGCGCTGATGCCAGCCTTGCTGTTTAGGACGCGGGAGAGCGCCACGCGGGTTACACCGATACGTGCGGCGAACTCCGTCACAGTGATGCCGGTGTCGGTAAAAACCCCATCACGCAGCACTTCGCCTGGGTGGGGTGGGTTGTGCATTCTAGTCATGATGGCCTCTTGTCAGTGGTAGTCCTGGTAATCAACGAGTACAGCATCCTCGCCCTCGAAAGTGAAGGTCATGCGCCAATTGCCATTGACCCAAACTGACCAGTGATCTTTCAGATTTCCTCCCAAGGAATGCAGCTTCCATCCTGGGAGGATCATGTCTTCTGGCCCTTTCGCTGTATCCAACTTGCCCAGTTGCAAGCGCAGTCGTTTGGCGTGCGCTGGTTGTATTCCGGCTTTGCTGCCGCGCTTGAAGAAGTCTTCAAGGCCCTTGTGCCGGAACGATTTAATCATGGTTTCAATGTATAGCGTATATATACGCTTGTCAAGAGAGAGCGCACGCTGCGGGTAATTGCCATTTAATCCTAATTCGCCATCACCGTGCGATTCGCCGCCCAGTCGCGCAGTGCTACGCTGCAAGCCGCTCCAATAACTTCTGATGAATCCCTCCGAAACCGCCATTGCTCATAATCAAAATATGATCGCCGGGCTGGGTCTTGAGCGTGATCGCTTGAATCAGTTTTTCCAAATCATCATGCGTTTCGGCTTTATCACCCAGCGGTGCGAGCGCAGCGGCTGCATCCCAACCCAGATTCGCCCCATAGCAAAACACATGGTCAGCGGCGATTAGGCTGGCCGGCAATTGCGCTTTCATGGTGCCGAGTTTCATGGTGTTGGAGCGCGGCTCCAGTACCGCCAAAATGCGCGCGCCGCCGACCTTGGCGCGCAAGCCGGCGAGCGTGGTTTCAATCGCGGTGGGGTGGTGCGCGAAGTCGTCGTACACGGTGATGTTGTTCACTACACCACGCACCTCCATTCGCCGTTTCACGTTCTTGAATTGTGCTAGCGCTTCGATCGCCTGCGCCGGCGGCACGCCCACATGACGCGCCGCGCCGATGGCGGCCAGCGCGTTGTGGCGATTATGGTTGCCGAGCAAATCCCATTGCACGCGGCCCAGGCGCTCGCCTTTGAGCATGACGTCGAAGCTGCCCGCCGCATCAATCTCGCCCGCATGCCAGCCGTCAGTCACGCTTACCTGCTCCACCGGCGTCCAACAGCCGCGCTGCAATACGCGCGCAACACTGTCTTCCGTGCCGTTGGCGAGAATCAAGCCATGGCTGGGTACCGTGCGCACGCAATGGTGGAATTGGGTTTCGATCGCATTGAGATCGGGGAAGATATCCGCGTGATCGAATTCGATGTTATTGATAATCAGCGTGCGCGGCCGGTAGTGTAGGAACTTGGAGCGCTTGTCGAAAAACGCGGTGTCGTACTCATCCGCTTCCACCACGAAGAAGGGCAAATCGGTCAGGCGCGCCGAGCAGCCGAAATTTTCCGGCACGCCGCCCACCAAGAAGCCGGGATTTAATTTGGCGTATTCGAGTATCCACGCCAGCATCGCGCTGGTCGTGGTCTTGCCATGGGTACCGGCGACCGCCAGCGTCCACTTGTCGTGCAGAATATTTTCTAAGAGCCATTGCGGGCCGGAGATGTAGGGCAGCCCGCGATTCAGAATCTCCTCCATCAGCGGATTGCCGCGCGAGACCACATTGCCGATGACGAAGATATCCGGTTTGAGCGCGAGCTGGCTGGGATCGAAACCCTCGATCAGGCGCACGCCTTGCGCTTCGAGTTGGGTGCTCATCGGCGGGTAAACGTTCGCATCGCAACCGGTGACCGTGTGCCCCGCTTGCTGCGCCAAGACCGCGATGCCGCCCATGAACGTGCCGCAGATGCCTAAGATGTGAATGTGCATATAGTGAGTAGTCTGTTGGTGTAGCGCCGGCATGCAAGCAGGATGCTTGCGCTACAGCCGCGCCCTTGGCGGATTCGTATAAAGTCCGCACTATAGCGAATTTCCCCTTAAACATGAAAACCCCCGTCAATCTCATCACTGGTTTTTTAGGCGTCGGTAAAACCACGGCAATACTCAATTTGCTCGCACGACGGCCTGCGGGCAGTCGTTGGGCAGTGCTGGTGAATGAGTTCGGCCAAGTCGGCATCGACGGCGCGACGCTGACGCAGGACGGCGTGGCGGTGCGCGAAGTGCCGGGTGGCTGCATTTGCTGCACCGCGCAATTGCCGTTGCGCGTGGCGCTGACCAAGCTGTTGCGTGAAGTGCGGCCGGAGCGCTTGCTGATCGAGCCGACCGGCTTGGGGCATCCGGCAGGCGTGATCGATGTATTGCGCAGCGAGGGTTTAGCCAGCGCGCTCGAATTGCGCAATGTGATTTGTCTGGTCGATCCGCGCCAGTTGAGCGACGAGCAATATCACAGCCTGGAAACCTATCAAGACCAGATCGCGCTGGCCGATGTGCTGGTGGCGAATAAAAGCGATCTGGCAACCCCCGAGCAACTGCAAGTCTTCACCGAATTAGGGGCACAGCTTTATCCGCCGAAGCGCTTGGTGGCGCAGGTGAGTCAGGGCCGGCTCGAAGCTGCGTGGCTGGATATCGCATCCACGGCCAGCGCCAACTTGAGCGCGGCCCACACACACGACACGCATCAATTTACCGCGCGGGGATGGGTATTCCCACCTGAACAAGTATTCGATCCCGCCAAACTCAAGGCGCTGTTTGAAGCCTGGGGAAGTGACGCGCAAATCGTGCGCGCCAAGGGGGTGTTCCGCATCGGTCGCGATTGGCGTTTGCTTAATTTAGCTGGCGGGACAGTGGTTATGACGCCGGTTGCGTATCGGCGCGATAGCCGGTTGGATGTGATTGCCCGCGCGGAGGCTGAGCTGGATTGGGGTGCAGTCGAAACACGTATGGCCACGACGTTGCGGCCAGATGCATAATCTAAATCTAAGCGAGGGTTGAGCGCCCGCTGGGAAACTTTCCCCAAGGCCTCGTGTCATTAGGGTGTTTACGCCGGTCTCGGCCCCTATCATCAGCCCAGATTATTTAAGGAGTGATAATGAATTACTTGCCGAAATTAATGCTCGCCGCCGTGTTGAGCTTCCCCTTGGCGGCGTGCTCTCAGCCCGCTGCGAATGCGCCCGCCAAACCCAAGGCGGAAACCGCCACGCTGGTACCGCGTGTAAATGGTGGGCTGCCCGATTTCACCGAGCTGGTGGAAAGAGAAGGCGCCGCCGTGGTGAATATCAGCACCACGCAAACCGTACGTGAGCGCGGCGTATTTCCGCAGATGCCGAATATTCCTGAAGACGATCCGATTTATGAATTTTTCAAGCGCTTCATGCCGCCGCCGCAGCAAGGCGGGCCGCGCGAATACCAAGCCCACTCATTGGGTTCCGGCTTCATCATCAGCCAGGACGGCTATGTGATCACCAATGCGCATGTGGTCGATCGCGCCGATGAGGTGCTGGTGAAGTTGACCGACAAGCGCGAATTCAAGGCTAAAGTGGTCGGCACCGATCGCCGCACCGATGTGGCGTTGCTTAAGATCGACGCCAAGAATTTGCCGGTGGTGAATTTGGGTGATCCGGGCAAGATGAAAGTCGGTGAATGGGTCGTAGCGATCGGCTCCCCTTATGGCTTTGAAAACTCCGTCACCGCCGGCATTGTCAGCGCGAAAGGCCGCGCCTTGCCGGGGGATAATTTCGTGTCCTTTATCCAAACCGATGTGGCGGTGAACCCCGGCAATTCCGGCGGGCCGCTGTTTAATCTGCGCGGCGAAGTAGTGGGCGTGAACTCGCAAATCTACAGCCGCACCGGCGGCTATATGGGCTTGTCGTTCGCGATCCCCATTGATCTCGCGATGGATATCGTGGGCCAACTCAAAGGCAGCGGCAAAGTCAGCCGTGGCCGCTTGGGGGTGCAGATTCAAGAAGTCACCGCGGATCTGGCCGCCTCATTCGGGCTCAAGGATGCGAAGGGCGCGATTATTTCGTCGATCGAAAAAGGCAGTCCGGCCGAGCGTGGCGGCATGCAGCCGGGTGACGTCATCCTCAAATTCGAAGGCAAAGAAGTGCCCAGTTCCAGCGAACTGCCGCGCATGGTGGGCGCCACCAAGCCGGGCAGCAAAGTCAAAGTAGAAGTGTGGCGCAACCGCACGGCGAAAGAACTCACCCTCACCCTGGGCGAGTGGGAGACCGATACCGTCGCCGCGAAGGCCGAGCCACAGCCGGAAAAGGCCAACAAGCTCGGGCTGACCTTGGCCGAGTTGAGCGCCGAAGATAAACGCAGCCTTAAAGTGGAAAACGGTTTGCTGGTGCAACAAGTCAGCGGCGCCGCAGAAAAAGCCGGCGTGCGGCGCGGCGATGTGGTGCTGGCGCTTGGCGGCGAGAAAGTAGGTAGTGTCGATCAATTCGCCAAGCTGCTGGCCAAGCAAGGCAATGAGAAAAACGTAGCGCTATTGATACAGCGCGGTGATCGAATCTTGTTTGTGCCGGTGAAAATCGGCGGTTGATCTTAACAAGCGCAATAACAAAGAAGGGCGCGGAGCAAAACCGATACCGTCGGTAGTGGCCGCGCCCTTTGAGTACAGTCTGTGCTGGTTGCTGGGCGGTAGAGGCGAAGGCTATACTGCAATCTAATCCGCGCTGCCATACAGGCGTCACGTTATCTTGGTTTTACCCGATACCCTCTTTTCGTGAAACGTGCCGTCCTTCTCCTCTTAAGTCTAATTGCGTTGGCGCTCGCCAGCGGCTTAATTGCGCTTTCTTTCGGCAGCGTGAACACTCCTTGGCAAACGGTATGGCAGGTATTCACCGGCCAGGAGCAAGGGCTCGCTTACGATCTCGTCATGCGCTTGCGGCTGCCCCGCGCGGTGAATGCCTTTACCACCGGCGCCATGCTGGCGTTGGCCGGCGCCTTGATGCAGGTGCTGTTGCGCAATCCGCTCGCCGATCCCTATGTGTTGGGTATTTCCGGTGGTGCGGCGGCGGCGACCTTGGGCGCTATCTTGCTGGGGATCAGCGGGGTGTGGCTGAACGGCGCCGCTTTTGCCGGCGCCTTGCTTTCGATGTTCCTGGTGTTCGGTTTAGCGCGTGGCACGGGCGTTTGGTCCACTACCCGCCTACTGCTGACCGGTGTGATCGTCGCTGCGGGTTGGGGTGCGCTTATCAGTTTCCTGCTCACGGTATCGCCCGATGCGACCTTGCGCGGCATGATGTTTTGGCTGATGGGCGATCTGAGCAACGCAGAAAATTATATGACCGGTATCGTGGGGCTCGTGCTCGGTTTGGGCTTGAGCCTGCCATTGGCGCGCAGTTTGAATGTCATGGCGCGCGGCGAAATGACTGCTCGCTCGCTCGGCGTACCGGTGGCGGGCCTGCGCCTGCATTTATATGTGCTGGCATCGCTGCTCACCGCGGTGGCGGTGATGACGGCGGGTAGCGTGGGCTTTATCGGCTTAGTGGCGCCGCATATCGTGCGCTTGGCGGTGGGCAGCGATCACCGCATTTTGTTGCCCGGCGCGGCGCTGTTCGGTGGCAGCTTGCTCCTGCTGGCGGACACCGTCGCACGTACTGCGCTCGCACCGCAGCAGCTTCCCGTCGGCGTCGTCACCGCCTTGCTCGGGGTGCCGCTGTTTCTATATTTGCTCTCACGCGCGCAACGCTGATGGATACCTTAACCCCGCTCCTCCAAACCCGCGCGCTCTCATTGCGCATCGGTGAAAAACAAATTTGCCGCGACTTAAATCTCAGCGTGCAACGCGGCGAACGCTGGGGCGTGTTGGGCATCAACGGTGTAGGCAAGACGACGCTGTTGCATACCTTGGCCGGGCTGCGTACACCGCTGGCAGGAGAAGTCTGCTTGAATGGCGTGCCGCTGACCGCAATGCCGCGCCGACAAGTCGCGCTGATCTGCGGCGTGATGTTGCAAGACAGCGACGACGCCTTTCCCGCGAGCGTGATGGAAACCGCGCTGATCGGACGCCACCCGCATCTTAAAGCGTGGGAATGGGAAAGCGCCGAAGATGAGCGGCTCGCCCGGCAGGCGCTGGCTGCTGTCGAGCTTGTCGGCATGGAACGCCGCCTGTCGGATACGCTCTCCGGCGGCGAGCGCCGACGCTTGGCGCTGGCATCGCTACTGACGCAGGATCCGCTGCTCATGTTGTTGGACGAACCGGTGAATCACCTGGATATGCGCCATCAGATCGCGATGCTGGATTTATTGACGCAGCAGGTGGCAGCGCACAATAAGAGTTGGGTGATGGTGCTGCATGACGTGAATCTTGCCGCGCGCTATTGCGATCATCTGCTGTTGCTGCTGGGCGACGGTGAAATATTGCAGGGTGCGGTGGATGAAGTGCTCAGCGAATCTAATTTGGTGCGGCTCTACCAGTGCCCGGTGGGCACGGGTGAGATGCATGGCCGGAAATTTTACTTTCCGGCCTGAGCATCAGTAGAGCGCTTATTACTTGAACGCGTACCCCGCGCTCAGCCAGAAATTGCGTTCCGGCATCGGGTAAGCGGTGTAAGTGCCCGCCGTGGAAGTGCTGCGCGTGGCATAAGAGAAATATTCCTTATTGAACAGGTTGTTTACGGCCGCACTCAACGTCCAGTCGCGGAGCGTGTGCACCAGCTTCAAATCCACGGTGGTATAGGCCGGCATCTTCTGACCAAAATTATTCGTTTGGTCATTGTCAAAACGCTGTTCCCCGACGTAGTTGGCGACACCGTTCAAGCGGGTATTCGACGCAATTTTCCATGAGCCTGAAGCGGACAGCGTGTGTCGCGGAACGACCGGCAGCTCGTTGCCTGCAACGTTGACGCCGCTGTAAACACCCTCGCGAAACTTGGCTACGGTATGCGTGTAGTTCGCCGTCAGTTCGAGCGCGGTGGAGATGTTCCAGCGCCCTTCCAGTTCCAGCCCGTAGCGGCGGGTCGGCGACAGATTCATGTTGGTGAACGTGATCGCGTTGTAGTGCAACTCGTTGTTGAGATCCATATGGTAGGCCGTTGCCCGCAGCGTGGATTTCGGCAGTTTCCACTCCACGCCGATTTCCCGGTCATGCGAGGTCTGCGGTTCAAGCATGGCGATCGCGCCAGTGAAGGCGTTGTAATTTTCGTTGACGGTCGATAGGCGGAAACTGCGGCCGATTTTGCCGAAGACGGCAAGCCCGTCGCCTGCTTCGTGCCGCAAGCCGATTTCAAATGCGCGTGGGGAGCGTTGTTGCGAGCGGCTCAGATTAGGCGTCAGCACGTTGTCGAGGCGGTATTCGACGCGCTGTAGGCGGCCGCCGAGGGAAAGCAGGGTGCTGCTTGAAATTCGCACCGTATCCTGGAAGTAAACCGCTTGGCTTTCCTGCTTGCCAGTGACGTCGCCGGAGGGTGTCGCGATGGCGGCCATGCTGGTGGCGGTGCGCGAACGGTAGTCCCAGCTTAGCCAGTCGATGCCGGCCACGAGTGTGTGCTCCAGACCAAAGACGGCGAAAGGCAGCTTCACCCGCGGCGTGAGCGACAGCAGATCCAGGGTCGATTCGTTGTAGGTGTCGAATGCACTGCTGGGATAGGTGGGGGTGTAGATGCTCTGGTCTTTGGCGCGCGTGCCGAGTTCCACCGACACTTCGGCCGCGCCAAGCTTCTGCGTCGTCCCCAAGCTGGCGTTCCAACCGCGAAAGGTTGCATAGTCGTTCGGGGTAGCGGTGCCGCGTCGGTCGGTTTTGAGCAGATTGATGGAAGGCGGTTGCACGCGGCGCGTACCGGGCAGACCCTGTTCCTGCTCGGTCGCACCGAATTTCGCCAAAACCTGGCCACTGCCGGTATCCAGGCGGAAATCGCCAGAAATGTTGCGCTGATCGTTCTGGTTGTTCGCGCGATAGCCGTCGGAATGATGTTGATTCGCTGTGAGGCGCAGCCCTTTGTCGTCGCCGCCCGCATTTACCGTGGCCTCGGCGTTCCAACTGCCGTAACTGCCCGCACCGAGTTCGACTTGCCCGGCCAGCCCCTTTTGCGGCGCCTTGGTGATGATGTGTATCGTGCCGCCGGTGGCGTTATCACCATAGAGTGCCGCACCGCTGCCGCGCGTGATCTCGACGCGCTCGATGGCTGACAAGGGAATGGCAGACCATTTCACCGCGCTCAGGTCGAGGCCGTTCAGTCGTTGGCCGTCGAGCAGCACCAGCGTGTTTTGATTGCCGGTCATGCCGAAACCGCGCAGGTCGATGGAATAATCCGGCGTGCCAGAGGTGTTGCGGATATGGATGCCTGCCTGCTGCGCCAGCAATTCCGGCAATGAGGCTGCCGGGCTGTGGGCAATGTCTTCTGCGGTGAGCACGATGACGTTGAAGGGTGTTTCGACTGCTTTGGTCGCGAACCGTGTTGGGGTCACGACCAGCGTGCCCAGATCAAAGGTGGAAATATCTTCGGCAAAAGTAGAAGTGAAGGCGCAAGCAAGCGCGCCGGCGAGGATGGTTTTTTTCATGATGCTCCCTATGGCGTGCTTTCCCGCGCGCCAGTTTGTTGGATTCAGAATGTGCAGGGAGCGTTAGACGATCAGCAGACCGGCCATGCCGCCACCCGCGACATTCCATGGGCGTAACAGGCCGGTCTCCGGGCTCGCGATTCACAGGCCGCCGCCTTCCCAGGTTTCCCCAGTGGCTTTGTGGCGGCCAAAAAACTCGCATACCGTTGCGGGTGCAGCGCAGGCTTAAACCTGACTTCCCAGTTTCACCCCTTTGCCGGATGGCGTCAGGGGAACCTGAAACAGGTGAAATTTTACCTGAATACAGCGTGAACTTGGTTTGATCTTGTCAAGTGAGCGCTTGCTCTCGACGGGATCGCTATTTGGTAGAGATATTGTGTGATTTTGTCGAGCAAGTTGAAGGGGGTGTTGGGTCCGTGCTGGTTACCGCCGTTAGGATTAAACTACTTTCAAAAGAATACGTTAGCATTTGACTTTACAGTGATTTCAAACTTATAGTGTGGCCATGGATAACGAGCTAAAAAGCCTCGAACAGAAGATTTCCCAGCTCGTTGGGTTTTGCCATCGCTTGCGCGAGGAGAACCACGGCTTGCGCCAGCAGCTCGTGTCCGAGCAGAACGATAACAAGCATCTCAACGACAAGCTCAGCGGCGCCAAAGGCCGGCTGGAGAGCTTGCTCACGCAACTCCCTGAAGCCTAAATATGGCGTCTGATCCAAAAAGCTTGGATGTAACAATCATGGGCCGCGCGTTCAAAGTGGCGTGCCCGCCGGAAGATCGCGCCGGCTTGCTCGAGGCGGTGGATTATCTCGACCGCCGCATGCAAGAAATCAAAGATGGCGGCAAGATCGCCAACCTCGAGCGCATCGCCATCATGGCCGCGCTCAATATCACGCACGAGTTTCTCACCACCCGCGTCGGCGGATTTGATGTGGGAGACTTTAAGCGTAGAATTAATGACATGAATAAAGAGATCGATCAGGTCATGTCAGACAGCGGCGATCTGTTTAAGTAACACCCAGTTAATCAGTTAATCCCCTGCGGTGTTTGTTCTGGCTAAACATTCCTTGAACCAATGAATCATCCTTGGTTGCGGCATCTCAGGCGCTTTTGTGCGCGTCCTTTGCGGATGTACCTACGGCGCTCTTGTTGCGACCCCTTGAACCTCAGGTTCAGGATGATGGCCCGGACGGCATTCGCGGGGGACCCTTTTCACGTAAGCGGGTTGCATCAAGCAAACCTTGCTATTCGCTACACCACCCATGGATAAAATCGCCCTCCGTAGCGACATGCGCCATCGCCGCCGCATGGTCAGCGTGATCGATGCGCGCGTCGCCGCCCAGCATTTACTACGCTTGGCCAAGCGTCATCACTTATTGCTGCGCAATCAACGCATCGGGTTTTATCTGCCGATGGGAGAGGAGATCGACCTTCTCCCGCTCATGAATGCCGCGTTGTGGCTGCACAAAGCCTGTTTCTTGCCGGTGATCCCACCGCGCGGCGCACGCCGTTTGTGGTTCTCGCGCATCACCGACCGCCCCACTTGGTATCAAAACCGGTTTGGAATTTACGAACATGGGTCGATCCAGCGCGTGCGTGCTCAGCAGTTGGATGTCTTGTTCATGCCCTTGGTCGCCTTCGATACCCAGGGCAACCGGCTCGGCATGGGTGGCGGTTTCTACGATGCCAGCTTGGCATATCTACGCACCCGCCGCGCATACCGAAAACCCAAACTGATCGGCGTCGCCTATGATTTCCAGTGCGTGAAATCGCTGCCGCATGAGCCGTGGGATGTGCCCTTGGATGCGGTGCTGACCGATCGTAAACTTTACCGCTTCAGAAAGTGACTATGCGCTATTGGTTGATGAAATCCGAACCCTCCGATGTCAGCATTGATGATTTGGCTAAGCTGCCGAATCAAGCGGTGGCCTGGTATGGCGTGCGCAATTATCAGGCGCGCAATTTCATGCGCGATCAGATGACAGTGGGCGACAAGGTTTTTTTCTATCACTCGAATTGCGAAGAGCCGGGCATCGCCGGCCTCGCCGTGGTGAGTACGCTTGCCTATCCGGATGAAACCCAGTTCGACCCGAAAAATCATTACTTCGACCCCAAAGCCACGCGCGAAACGCCGCGCTGGTTTAACGTGGATGTGAAGTTGGTGAAAAAAACCCGGCTGCTTTCGATCAAGGAAATGCGCGAGCACCCGGAGTTGGCAAACATGCGTACGCTGCAAAAGGGCAACCGGCTATCCATTACGCCAGTGGATCCCAAGGAGTGGATTTATATAGAAAGCTTATTAGCGAATCGCTAAGCGGATTTTGCATGAGTCGTTTATAACTTAACCTATTTGTCATCAAAAGCTACCGGACGATGTGCTAAAAATAACGTTAGCGTGTGACCGGGGTGCTGCTTAGGGGAAACTTTCCCCCTTTTCTACTGGCCGTCGCTGGGCTGAAGATTTTCCGACATCTTATTGCTTACAGTGAGGTAAAAATGAAAAAGCACCCCCTGCGCGGGCCGACGTCCGCCGCTGTTCCGTTCATACTTTTTTTTCTGTTCACCCTCGTCACCGGATTTATTCCATCCGGCGCTAGCGCATCCACATCGCAGGTTCAGGACTTGATGGGGCGCGCGAATGCTCGCCAGTCCTTGGCCCAACTGCGCATGCCCTTTATTGCCAATCAAGGGCAGCAATCGCCTGATGTGGCATTCTCGGCCAATACCCCCTGGGGTGCTGCATTCGTCAGCCGTACCGGCGAAATTGCTTATCTCGTCGCCGCCAAAGACGAGACAGTGCGTACTCGATTCGTGAAGGAAAAGTTGATTGGCGCAGCACCGGCTATGGTGCATGGCGATCAACGGTTGCCGACGGCTATTAGTTTTCTAAGGGGCGCCGATCCCGCACAGTGGCAGCGTGGGGTACCTGCTTATCAACAAGTCAGTTTGGGCAAGGTGTATCCGGGTATCGAGATCAAGCTACAGGCTTCTGCCAGCAATATTGAGAAATTGTTTTTTATTGATCCGCATGCCAATCCGGCTTTGATTAAAGTGCGTCCGGCTAACGTAACGGGATTGAAGCTTACCCGTGACGGCGAACTGGAATTAAAAACACCTAAGGGCCCCGTGATTTTCACCAAGCCTGTTGCCTATCAAGAACAGGATGGTGGTCGTGTATACGTGGACGTTGCCTACCGTGTGGCGGGAAATGATTACGGTTTCAAACTGGGCGCATATGACGCCGCGAAACCACTGGTCATCGATCCAATATTGGCTTCGGCCAGCCTCGGCGGTTCCAGCAATGATCGCTTGACCGGCATGGCCATCGACGCCGCCGGAAGTGTATTCGTGTCTGGCATTACTTATTCCGTTGATCTCTACGCCACCCCAGGCGTGTTCGATCCAACATTTAGTGCCCCTTACGCCGGTACCGATGGGTTTGTCGCGAAGTTGAGTGCAGATCTGACGACTGTGTTGGCGCTGACTTATCTCGGGGGCCAGGGCAGTGCCAATGCCATTGCCCTGGATAGCGCTGGCGCGGTGTTCGTGACGGGTAGCACGAATGCGAGCAATTTTCCGACGGCCAGCAATGGTTATCAGCGGGTGAGTGGTGGCAAAAACGAAGGTTTTATTCTGAAGTTGAGCGCGGATCTCACCGCGCTGTTGGGCGGGACATTTCTCGGCGGCAGCGGCAATGACGTTCTAGGCGCGCTACTGATTGATGCCTATGACAACGTTTACGTTGGAGGGACAACGAGCTCCGCCAATTTTCCGATTACCACCGGCGCGATGGATACGACTTGGGGCGGCGGAAAGAAATATGTAAGCCGATTCTACAATTACAGTTGGGGCGACGGCTTTGTCGCCAAGCTGAACAATGGGCTGAGCGCTCTACTGGCTTCTACCTTCATCGGCGGTTCCAAAGGGGACGAAACGGTGGCCAGCCTGGCGCTCGACTCGCTAGGGAATGTGCTGGTGATGGGCCTGACTGGATCCACCGATTTCCCCACTACGACGGGTGCTTATGACCGTACCTATAACGGTGGATCAAACCTGCTGAACGGTATGCCCTGGGGCGATGTTTTCATCTCGAAGTTGAATGGAAATTTATCGCAAATGATTGCCAGCACCTATCTGGGCGGCAACGCCAGGGACTATGGATCGGGGCTGGCAGTCGACGCACAGAACAATGTTTATGTCTCCGGCGAAACGTATTCCAACGATTTCCCGGTAACGCCCGGCGTGCTCGATAGCACCGGGCCCACCAACACGACTTATACGGAAGGCTTCATATCCAAATTTAGCCCGGATTTGACCGCGCTTAGCGCTTCCACCTTTCTTGGTGGATCGTACAGCGATAGTGTCAGCGGGTTGGCAATCGATAGCGCCGGCAATGTTCATGCGGTGGGCTATACCAGCTCATTCGATTTTCCAGCTATGGCCGGTGTATTCCAAGGGGACGCTGATTCCTTTGCCGCCCGGATGAATAACCAACTGACCTCGTTGTTTGAATCAGAATTGCTTGGTGTAAGTGGCTCCGATGGCTTCGGGCTGATCGCTTTCGGGCAAGGCGGGGCAGTCTATGCAGCGGGCGGCACGAGCTATTACGTGGGGCTGACCCTTGTCACCAATACTCGCATCGTCAAACTCGGCGCGGTCGATTTATCCATTGGCCTGGTCGACACGCCCGATCCAATCGCATCCGGCAGCTCGCTAACGTATACCTTAAGCATTGCTAATGGTGGTGTCATTACGGCAACCGGCGTCACGGTGACGCAAACGCTACCCGATCATATTAATTTCGTTTCTGCCACATCGGCTCAAGGGGCTTGTAGCTACACCCCGGGCACGGGGGGGATGGCAGGAACCGTCACTTGCACACTCGGGACACTTGCGGGCGGCGCGAGTGCCATGGTAAGCGTCGTCGTCATTCCGACTGATTCCGGCGCCTATGGCAGCACGGCTGTAGTGAGTTCTGTCGAAGGGGATTCGAATCTTGCGAACAACAGCGCCGCGGCGCTGACCACGGTCGGCTCAGTGCCCGGTACCGCTGACTTATCTATCGCTGTGACAGATAGCCCAGACCCTGTGGGCATCGCTACTCCCCTTACTTACGCCGTAACCGTGACCAACAACAGCACCAATGCGGCGACGGGCATCACCGTGACCGATACGTTGCCAGCAGGCGTGAGTTTTCTGTCTGCGGTGTCGTCGCAGGGAGTGTGCGGCGAGTCGGCGGGCATAGTGACCTGTAACCTGGGCGCATTGGGAGGTAATACTGCTGCCACGGCCAGCATCGTGGTTCAAGCATCCGCCGCGGGAAGCGTGAACAATAGTGTGACGGTTTCCGCTGCCGAGACTGATCCCAACCTCGCCAACAACACCGCGTCAGCCACGACCAGCGTGGTGGTACTTGCCGACTTGGCTGTGACGCAGACTGCAACGCCGAATCCAGCGAGTGTTGGCACAGACTTGATCTTCAACATTGCAGTCAGCAACAACGGTCCGAGTTCAGCCACTGCGGTAAGTATGGCGGATTCACTACCTGCGACAGTCACGTTCGTATCGGCCACGCCGACTCAAGGTAGCTGTGCGCAGGCGGGTGGCGCGGTTAATTGCGCGCTCGGTTCGCTGGCCAGCGGAGCAAGCGCATCAGTCGCGGTCGTGGTGACGCCGACTACGGCAGGCGTGACATTGACCAATATTGCGTCGGTATCCTCGGCGGAAACCGACTCGAATGCCAGCAACAATGCGGTGACAGCCAGCGTACTGGTTAGTGGCGCCGCCAGTACAACAGCCGATGTCGGAATCGAGTTTTTGACTGACAGTCCCGATCCGGCAACCGTTGGGCAGCCGCTCAACTATGTGGCGCGCATTTTCCAATACTGGTCTGGCGCAGCAGTAAATGTAGTAGTTGAGGATGTGTTACCGGCCGGCGTTTCTTTTGTCGGCGCTTACTTTGACGGTGCGCCATGCGCCTTCAACACAGGGGTGGTGCGCTGCGAAGGGAGCGTGAGCATCTCGCCGAGCTATGTGCAGATTAAAGTGATTCCCAATGTGTCAGGAACGATCGTCAATACCGTGACGGTGAGTGGTGCGCTTACGGACCCCAACCTCGCCAACAATTCACTTTCGGCCAGCACTTCCGTGGTAGCGGATACGACGCCGGCCGATGTGAGAGTGGCGTTGAGCGGACCGGTGAATGGAAACGTAGGAGTTGCCATGACATACACTGCGACCGTTACCAATACCGGGCCTGGCAATGCCACGAGCGCCAAACTGACAGACACCTTGCAGTCAGGCATGACGCTTAGCTCTGCGACGGCAAGCCAGGGTAGCTGTGGACTGGCAGCCGGCGTGCTGACGTGCGATCTAGGCACGATGGCGGTGGGCGCGGTTGCTACGGTGACGATAGTGGTTGTGCCGACAGGGGACGGCGGCTTCACGCACACCGTGAAAGCCAGCTCCGCGAAATCGGATCCGGATACGACCAACAACACCGCGTCGCTGGATACGGAAGTTCGTTAGGTTCAAGCCGACTGATTGAACCGTTTTTCTGGTAACTGCAGCGAGGCCGGGGGTTCCCCGCCTCGCTTCTTTTTTGCGGGTCACGCAACGCTTCCTGCTGGGCCGCTCCACGCGCCTGTGGCAGAATCAATCCCGTTGTTCACTTGGTGTTCGAAGGGGAGGTTTTGCATGCTGGAATGGGGTGCCTATGCAGCGTTAGGTTTGCTGGCCGGTTTCGTTGCGGGCCTGTTGGGCGTGGGCGGCGGCCTGATCATCGTGCCGGTATTGGCCTTCATCTTCGCCGCGCACCATTTCCCCGAACAGTATGTGATGCACTTAGCACTCGGCACTTCGCTGGCCAGCATTATTTTTACCTCGATCTCTAGCTTGCGCGCGCACCATGCCCACCGCGCGGTGAATTGGAAAGTGTGGCGCGAAATCACACCGGGAATTGTGACCGGCACCCTGCTCGGGAGTGTGCTGGCCGCTTATCTCTCCGCCTATTTTCTCAAAGCGTTTTTTGTCGTGTTCGTGTTTTATGTCGGCACGCAAATGTTGTTGGATATCAAACCCAAACCCTCGCGCGAGTTACCCGGGCTGCCAGGGATGTTTGCCACCGGCAATGTGATCGGTGTGGTATCGAGTTTAGTCGGCATTGGCGGCGGCACCCTGTCGGTGCCGTTCATGACTTGGTGCAATATCAGATTGCATCAGGCCATCGGCACCTCGGCCGCCATCGGCCTGCCCATCGCGGTGGCAGGGGCGGTGGGGTATGTCGCGAATGGATTGGCGGTTAACAATCTCCCTGCGCATAGCCTGGGTTTTGTATATCTACCAGCACTAGGGGCGATCGTCGCGGCGAGTATCCTCACCGCCCCCTTGGGCGCTAAACTGGCGCATCGGCTACCGGTCAAAAAATTGAAAAAGATTTTTGCGCTGCTGCTCTATACCTTAGGCGTGCGAATGTTGATCAGTCTGTTCTAACAAAGGAGAAATCATGCGTTTGATTATTTTATTGTCCTTGCTCTGTTCCCAGCTCGCATTTGCCGGCGCGGATTATGCGCGAGAAAAGAAATGGGCGGATGAGGTTGCCCCGGGCATCGTGGTGGGCGATGCGGTCTATCTGGAACTTAAGCAAGGGCATAAATTTCTCACGCTCTTAACCGAAGCGAAGGATGCCAAGGTGGGGCTGGTGGTTGTCCATGGCATGGGGATTCACCCCGACTGGGGCATGGTCGGCACGCTGCGCACCGAACTTGCGGAACAAGGCTACACCACGCTCTCGGTGCAAATGCCGGTGCAGGCAAACGATGCCAAGGCTGAACAATATGCCGCCACCTTTCCCGAAGCGGCGGAGCGCATCGGCGTCGCGGTGGATTTTCTGAAAGCCAAGGGCTACCAAAAAATCGCCATCGTGTCCCATAGCATGGGCTCGCGCATGAGCCGGGTGTATGTGATGAAACACCAAGACAAGCTTGTAGCTTGGGCATCGCTCGGCATCGGCGGCGGCGATACCTACACGGGGATTAAAATTCCGGTGCTGGACCTCTACGGCGAAAACGACTTGTCGCCAGTGCTGACGAATGTCAAAAAACGCGCGGCTTCACTTAAAGGCAACGCCGGTGGAAAGCAGGTGAAGGTGCCGAAGGCCGATCATTTCTATAACAATCACGAAGCAGAAATGGTTAAGGCGGTGAAAGACTTCCTCGATGCAGTGAAGTGAGCTTGACCCGGGCTTCAGGCGTAGGACTTTTGTTCTCTGCGCCGCCCTGGTTTTTTCTTCAGTACGACCACCCCCTTGATCGCATCGGGGCCAGAGATTTTTAGGGTGGGATAGGAGGGGTTGAGCGGTTTGAGAAACCACTCGCCATCGATGATCTGCAACTGGCGAAAATAAAAATCCTCTTCGATCTTGGCCACCACGAACGAGCCATCGTGCGCCAAGCCCTCCGGTTCGCACACGATGATGTCGCGGTGCTGAAATTCCGGCTCCATCACATCGTCGAGCACCATCAGCGCGAACGGTTCGGCGTCATCGCAACTACTGCTGGTCGGCAGCTCGGCTTGGATCGGGATAGTTTTGCGTTCAGTCATGATGTCAGCTTTAACCGGTAATGCGCTTCAACGCTTCCAAATATTTTTCCGTGGTTTTGGCAATCACTTCCGGCGGCAGCTTGGGCGCGGGCGGTTTTTTGTCCCACTTAATCGATTCCAAATAATCACGCAGATATTGTTTGTCGAAGCTGGGCGGGTTGCTGCCGGGCTGATATTGATCCGCCGGCCAAAAGCGTGATGAATCGGGGGTGAGCGCTTCGTCGATCAAATACAGCTTGCCCGCTTCATCCAGGCCGAATTCAAATTTGGTGTCGGCGATGATGATGCCCTTGGTCGCGGCGTAGTCGGCGGCGGTTTGGTACAAGGTAATCGCGGCGTAGCGTACTTGCTCTGCAAGCGGACGGCCGATCAGTTCAGCGGCTTGCTCGAAGCTGATGTTTTCATCGTGTTGGCCGAGCGCGGCCTTGGTCGAGGGTGTGAACAGCGGCTGCGGCAGCTTGTCGGCTTCACGCAGACCAGCGGGCAGTGGAATGCCGCACACGCTGCTGGTCTTTTGATAATCCTTCCACCCCGAACCGACCAGATAGCCGCGCACGATGGCTTCGATCGGCAGCGCTTTAAGTTTTTTGACCACGATGGCGCGCCCGCACACTTGATCCACTTCATCCGGCGCGACTACGGATTCCGGCGCATCGCCGGTGAGTTGGTTGGGGAGAATCGCTTTCAGTTTCTCGAACCAGAAATTCGACACGGTGGTAAGCACTTCACCCTTGCGCGGAATCGGTTCATTCATGATGACATCGAAAGCCGAGAGGCGATCGGTAGTCACGATCAACAAACGATTGGCGTCAACGTCGTAAATGTCGCGCACCTTGCCACGGTGCAGGAGCTTGAGGCTGTGAATATTGGATTGGTAGAGCGCTGAGGACATGGTTATTTTCCCTGATCGAAGCGTGAATTATAGCGAAGCGAGGCGCATCGCACGAGGCGCTTTAAGCGCCATGCAAACGGCGTAGCAAGGCGAGATCAACCATGTTGCTATCGGTGATTTGGCCGCTCAGGGCGCGGCAGGGCGCATCCGGTTCGCCCAGGTCGGTAAGCACGGCGATGCTGCCGCTAAAGTCCTCACCTTGCGTATAGGTACTCTGGGTCACCAGTACCGGCAAACCGGCGGCGACGGCCGAGCGCACGCCATTGCGCGAATCTTCCAGCGCGATGCAGTTGCTCGCTGGCAGGCCGAGTTTTTCCATGACCCAGGTATAAATATCGGGCGCAGGTTTTTTCGCGGGCACGATGTCGCCAGCGCCGATCACTTCGAAGGTGTCGGCGGGCAAGTCCTTGAGCGTCGTAGCCAGCAGCGCATCCACGTTCTCCGGCGTGGTGGTGGTGGCGATGGCGACACGGATGCCATTGGAGCGCAATTCGCGGATCAGGCGCAGCACGCCGGGGCGCGGCGTGATCGTGCCTTGTTCCATGAAGCGCACGTAGTGAAGGGTCTTGGCCTTGTGCAGTTCGGCGATCGTTGCGTCCGCATCCGGGCGTTGCAAAAAATCGGGCCGGTATTTTGCGCAGTAGGCGCGCATGCGCTCCTTGCCGCCAGTGACTGCGAGCAGCTCGCCATACATCGGTACATCCCATTCCCAATCCAGACCAAACTCGCGAAAGGCGGCGTTGAAAGCGGGGCGGTGGCCGTCGCGCTCGGTTTCGGCGAGCGTGCCGTCCACGTCGAAAATCACTGCGTCGAGCATGGTTGTTCCTAAAATGTGAAAAGTCGAAAGAGCGTGATTTTCGCTGAAAAGCGCTGCATGTCCAAAAACTATTTGGTGAGCGCGATGAACAACTGCGGCAGGCGTTCCGGCAGGCGCTGGATGTTGTCGATCACGGTGTACTGCTTGCCGAAAATATCGGCCACGTATTCATCCGCTTTCGGATCAAGGTTGATGCAGTAGGTGTAGATGCCCTTCTGATCCAGCTCCTTCACCGCCTGGCGCGCATCCTCGATCAGCAGGCGTTCGTCCTTGGTATCCACGTCTGAGGGTTGGCCGTCGGTCAAAATCAGCATCAGTTTTTTGTCGGCTTTTTGCGTCTGCAAATAATGCGCGGCATGGCGCATGGCCGCGCCCATGCGGGTGGAGTAGGCGGCCTCCATGGCGGCCAGGCGGCCTTTAACTTCGTCGTCCCAGTGTTCGCTGTAGCCTTTGATGTGCAGGTAGCGTACATCGTGCCGGGTGTTGGAATGGAAGCCGCCGATGGCGAATGGGTCGCCCAGTTTATCCACCGCCCAGGCCAGCAGCGAAACCGCTTCCTGACTAAGTTCCAAAATGGTCTGCTCGCTGCCCGAGGCTTTTTCATTCAGCGATTCGGACAAATCCAGCAGCAGCATGACGGCGATATCCCGGCCGCTGGTCTTATGACTCATGTTGATGCGCGGGTCGGGCGTTGCGCCGCTTTTGAAATCGATCAGCGAGCGCAGCGCCACATCCAGATCCAGCTCGCTGCCTTCCTCCTGATAGCGGATGCGCACTTTGTCTTGCGGCTTCAACAAATCCAGCATGCGCTTCAGGCGCTTGGCCAAGGCAGCATGCTTGACCAGCAGTTGGTCGATATCCGCTGGGTTGCCCTTTGGATGCAAGGCCTCGTACACACTGGCCCAATCGGGGCGGTAGGTCTGGCTGTTGTAATCCCACTCCGGATAATGGCGCGGCGGCAGACCGATGATTTCTTCTTCCTCCAACTCGATCTTGCGATGATCGTCGAACATTTCTTCATCGTCGCTTTGCTCGTGGAAGCGCCACATGTGGCGGTTGTCGTCGCGGTAGTCCACTTCGGTGTTGTCGAAATGCACTTTGGCGAATTGATCGCTTTGACGCCGCGTCTTGGCGACGTAACTCAAGGCAAGGCTGGCGATGGCTTCGGTGCTGGATTCGCTGTTCGCCATTTCTGCATGGAAGCGCTGGGTGAATTCAAGCAGCTGCGCATCTTGATAGCCGTGCTGCGGGTCGAGCAGAGCGCGCGAGAGCATGGCTAAGCGGTGACGCAGGCAAGAGGTGGTTTCCGGATCGCACGCATCTGCTATCGGCTGGGGGTGCAGCTTGATGAACAAACGGCGCAGACCGGGGTATTCGCGGATGGCGAGCGCTTCCACCCGCGCATCTTCAAAAAACTCGATGGCCATGCGCTGGAACGGGCTGTAGTTGTCGGCAAAGATCGAGGTGGTCCAGCGCCGGTGTCCGACGATGTGGGCGAGCACGGCGCGATAACGGTCCAAACCGCTGACGCCGTTCACATCGTCATACACATCCGGCAGACGGATGCCGAGTTTGTCGTAGTAGGGAACCGGTTTGCGCAGCTCGTCGAATTTGAGCGAGTAGGGCACGAAGTGCGCATCGGTTTGCCACAGGCCGCGCAGATAAAGATCCAGCTTGCGTTCATTGTCGACCAGCAGCGTGCCGTGGCGTTCTTTTTGCAACATAGCGCGGCTGTCCGCCGATTGCAGGCTGAAATAATCCTGCTGGCGTTCGGGGTGGTCGCCGTAGTTGCGGATGCCGTATTCCACCCAGTTTTTCAGGCCATCAATGGAGACCTGATTCAACAGATAGGGCGACTGCTTAAAAAATTCCGGCAGGCCGGGGCTGGCGAAGGTGGTGTGAATGCCATGAATCGAGCCGGTGGTGCGCTCCATAAAGGCCAGCGCCAGATTCATGTAATCCTGCATCTGCTCCTGCGAGTGCAGTCGCCGCGCCGTGGCTGCCAGCGATTGAAGAAACGGCACGATGGCTTTGCCATTGGGCGATTTCCACATCTTGCGAATGAAATCCGCAATGGCCGGCAAAGCCGATTCACCCAGCGTGGTCGCAATCGACGGCCACTTTTCCAAAAAGATCAGCACCGGCTCGACCCCGCGTCCCATCTTGCACAGAAAGTGCGCGTACTCCAGATAGGCGTTGATGCCTTCTTTGGAGAGTACCGACAAGGCCTCGGCCATGCAGTCCTCGAACACCTCGGCCACTTGGGGGAAACCGCAGCTCAGTTGCTCGCGATAGCCCTTCATCAGTGGGTGTTCGTATTCGGTGGGCGCTTCAGACACGCTTGCAGGCCCTAGGCGAATGTCGCGTCGATGGCGTGATCCAGCGTGTCGCGGATATCCGCATCGTCGGTGATCGGGCGCACCAGCGCCATGCGGCAGGCGTCGCGTGGCTCCACGCCGCCTTTGATCAGGGTGGCTGCGTACACCAAGAGCCGCGTGGAAATACCTTCGTCCAGGCCGTGGCCTTTGAGGTTGCGCGCGGTGGCGCCGATCTTCACCAACTTGGCGGCCAGTGCCTCGTCCGTGCCGGTTTCCTTGGCTACGATGCCGGTTTCCAATTGCGCATTGGGATAATCAAACTCGAATGCGGTGAAGCGCTGTTTGGTGGATTGTTTCAAATCCTTCAGCAGACTTTGATAGCCAGGGTTGTAGGAAATCACCATCTGGAAATCCGGGTGCGCTTCGATCAGCTCGCCTTTTTTATCCAGCGGCAGGGTGCGCCGATGATCGGTCAGCGGGTGGATCACTACGGTTGTGTCCTGACGCGCTTCGACAATCTCGTCCAGATAGCAGATCGCGCCGATGCGTGCGGCGGTGGTCAGCGGGCCGTCCAGCCAGCGCGTGCCGTTGGCTTCGAGGATATAGCGCCCGACCAGATCGGAGGCTGTCATGTCTTCGTTGCAGGCCACGGTGATTAGAGGCTTGCCTAAGCGCCAGGCCATGTATTCGACAAAGCGCGATTTACCGCAGCCGGTCGGGCCCTTGATCATTACGGGCAGACGCGCGAGGTAAGCGGCTTCGTACAGCGCGACTTCTTTACCCTGAGCCTGGTAGAACGGCTCTTTGCGAATTTTGTATTGGTCTTTATCAGTCATGAAGACTCCCGAACAGAAATGGTTTTATCCCGGAAGAAAAAACGCCCCCGCGAACGGAGGCGTTTTCATTGCATTTGCAGCAAAGCTGAGCTTACTTATGCACGCCCAGTTTTTCACGCCAACCAGGATAGATCTTGTCGGCATCGCCTGGGAAGGATTCGAACGCACGCGCGAATTCCTTGTGGCTCTTGGCGAACTCGATCGGGTCAGCACCTGCTTTCCAGCACTCGTAAGACTGACGTAGCGAGATCGCGCCGGCTGCCGGGCTGTCGATGTGGCCGTATGCGCCGCCACCGGAGGTGTTGATCACGTTGCCGTGGCCCAGGTTCTCGAAGAAGCCAGGCAGACGCAGTGCATTCATGCCGCCAGAAATGATCGAGGTGGTTGGCTTCATGCCATACCATTTCTGGTAGTACACCGGCCCCTGGCATTCGTCACGTTCCAGCATGTAGCAAATGACTTTGTCGGAAGCATCACCTTCCATCTTGCCGTAGCCCATGGTGCCGACGTGGATGCCGGAGGCACCTTGCAGACGGGAGATCTTGCCCAGTACAAACGCGGTGTAACCACGCTTGGCGGAAGGCGAAGTGATCATGCCGTGGCCGGCGCGGTGGTAGTGCAGGTATTGGTTAGGGTACTGGCGACGGGCGGTGGTGATCATGCCGGGGCCGCCAACGAAGCCGTCTACCAGGAACGCGACTTTGTCAGCGTCCGGGCCAAAGGTTTCCAGAATGAAGTCGGCGCGAGCGAGCATTTCATAATGGTCGTCAGCGGTGATGTTGGCGGAGAACAGCTTGGCTTGACCGGTTTCGTCTTGGGCGCGTTTCATCGCGTCATAGACCAAGGGGTAAACTTTTTTCGCCGGGCAGAATACTTGATTGCCCTGTGGTTCGTCGTTCTTGATGAAGTCGCCACCCAACCAGAACTGGTAAGCAGCGTGAGCGAACGGCTCGGGGCGCAGACCCAGTTTCGGCTTGATGATGGTGCCGGCGATGTAGCCGCCGTCCTTGATCGGGCGGCCCAGAATGCGCCACAAGTCGGAGATGTCCTTGGACGGGCCATCGAACAACTGGATAGCGCGCTCAGGTACGTAGAAGTCATGAATCTTGGCGTGCTCGATGTCGCCCATGCCCTGGTTGTTGCCGATCACCAGCGTCAGGAAGGACACGATCATCATGCGGCCGTCGGTCATATTGCGGTCGAACAGTTCCAGCGGATACGCAATGCGCATGTCTTCGGTGGCTTCGTCGATGTAATACACCAGCGCGTCCACGCCCTTGGTGAAGTCGTCGGTGGTGGAGACTTCGACGTTGGTGCCGGTGGAGGATTCGGCGGCGAAGTGAGCGGCGGCTTCGAGGTAGCCATAGCCAGCCTTCGGCTTCATCTTGTAAGCGACGAGAATGTGTTTTTCGCCCTTAAGAAGGTCTGCTTCTTTCAGGTCAAGGTTTGCGTAGCGTGCTGATTGATCCATTTACATCTCCAAATCAAACGGGTTTCGGATAAATAATCATAAGAACAGAAGGCAATATAACCGCTATGGTTTATAAGAAATATTCAGAAATAATGATAAGATGCGAAACTATTTCTTATGTTAAGACTGACGCTACGCCAACTCGATATTCTTGAAGCAGTTGCCCGCTGCGGCAGCTTTTCCCGCGCGAGCGCCGAGCTGCATCTCACCCAACCCGCTGTTTCCATGCAAATCAAACAGTTGGAGAGTTTTCTGGGAATGCCCCTGTTCGAGCATATTGGCAAACGCATTCACCTCACCGAAGCCGGACAGGAGACGTTGCAGACCAGCCGTGCCATTCGCCGCGAGCTGGTCAATCTGGAAAATTCGCTGGCCGATTTTCAGGGTTTGAAGGGCGGCAGTCTGACGGTATCGGTAGCGAGTTCTGCCAGCTACCTGGCGGCACGCCTGATCGCGGCATTTCGCCAAGCGCACCCGGATGTGCGCGTGAGTTTCAATGCAGTGAATCGGGAGACGCTATTGCAACATCTGGCCGAGAACAGCGTCGACCTGGTCTTGATGGGGCAGCCGCCGGAAGGACATGCTCTGGAGGCCCAGCCATTCCTGGACAATCCGCTGGTGGTTATTGCCGCGCCGACCCATCCGCTGGCGGAGATGCATCACATTCCTTTGCAACGCTTGGCGGAGGAGCCTTTCGTCGGGCGCGAGCAGGGCTCGGGCACGCGCAGCGCCGTGGAAAAATTTTTCGAAGCGAATGGTTTGACACTCAAGGTTGCGATGGAAATGAACAAGAACGAGGCGATCAAGCAAGCGGTGGAAGCCGGGCTAGGCGTGGGCGTAGTGTCGTTGCATGGCGAGCTGGCGAAGCGCCATCTACGCATCCTGGATGTGCAGGGTTTTCCGTTGTTGCGGAAGTGGTATCTGGTGCAGCGCCAGGGTAAACGCCTCAGCACTGCGGCGCAGGCGTTTGCACAATTTGTGTTGAGCGAGGCGGCGCGGATCGCGCGCTTGGACGAGGACGTGCGCTGAGGGCGAGCCGAGGCGCTTTATTCCACAAGGAATACTTAATAGTATGTGGGTGTAATTTTTGAGTAAGTGAGGATTAACATCCGCGAAAACTTTCGCGGATGTTAGATATTGCGAGATTAATCCCGTGGTTTGCTGTGTACGTCGGGGCGTGTGGCGATCAGGGATGCGATCACGCTGGCGCCGATCAGCACGGCGACGATGGCGAGGGAGGCCGCCACCGGCACGTGGTACCAGGGCGCGATCAGCATCTTGGCGCCGATGAAGGTGAGCACCATGGCCAGGCCGTATTTCAGCAAGTGGAAGCGATCCGCCACATCGGCCATCAAAAAGTACAGCGCGCGCAGCCCCATGATGGCGAAGATGTTGGAGGTGAAGATGATGAAGGGGTCGGTGGTGATGGCGAAGATGGCCGGGATGGAATCCACCGCGAACACCAGGTCGGAGGCCTCGATCAGGATCAGCACCAGGAACAGCGGCGTGAAATAGCGCACGCCGTCCTTCATCACGCTGAATTTCTCGCCGTGATGGCCGTCGCTGATGCGCAGATGCCGGCGCGCGAATTTCAGCACCGGGTTTTTCTCCAGATCGGGTTCCTTCTCCGCCATGACCAGCATGCGCATGCCGGTGACCACCAGGAAGGCGCCGAAGAGATAAAGCACCCAACTGAACTCTTGCACCACCCAGGCGCCGGCCAGGATCATGATGGCGCGCATGACGATGGCGCCCAGCACGCCGTAGATGAGCACGCGGCGCTGATATTCGACGGGGACGTGGAAGGCCGAGAAGATCAGCAGGAAGATGAATACGTTGTCCACCGACAGCGATTTCTCGATCAGATAGCCGGTGAGGAATTCCAGCGCACGGCGGTCGGCGACCTCCGGCCCGACGGCGCCGTTCAAATACCACCACAGTCCGGCGTTGAAGGCGAGCGCCAGGCTCACCCACACCAGCGACCAGGTGGCGGCTTCCTTGACGCTTACCTTGTGCGCGCGGCGGCCGCCGAACACGAACAGGTCCAGCGCCAGCATCACCAGCACAAAGACGATGAAGGCGGCCCACATCCAGGGTTCGCCGATGGAGATTTTGCTATTCATTTCGAAGCATCTAATGATTGTTCAAAAGAGGAATTTCGCGCCCTGCACTCGTCCATGACGGCGGGCGGGATCAGGCGTAGCGCTAGCCAGACCAAGCCCGGCACGATGATGAGATCATCCAGGTGGCCGATGACTGGCAGGAAATCCGGGATCAGATCAAACGGCAACAGCACATAACCGACCGCCATACCGAGCAGGATTTTGGCCGCCCATGGCGTGCCCGGATGTGACAGCGCGCAGCGGTACACCGCCAGTTCTCGCTTGAAGACCCGCGCCAGACTGGCAAGGCGCGAGCGTGTCATCCGGCGGATTGCAACGCGGCGATGCGCTCTTCCAGTGGTGGGTGCGTCATGAACAAGCGCTTGAGTCCGCCACCCATGCCGCCGGCAATGCCGAAGGCCGCCATTTTGTCCGGCAACGGCGCGGGGTGCAGGTTACCTAGACGCTGTAGCGCAGCAATCATTTTCTGGCGTCCGGCAAGCGTGGCGCCGCCGTTATCCGCGCGGAATTCGCGCTGGCGTGAGAACCACATCACGATCATGGAAGCGAGAATGCCCAGCACCATTTCCGCCACGATCATGGTGACGAAGAAAGCCGGGCCATGGCCACGCTCGGTCTTGAACACCACGCGATCCACTAAATGGCCGATGACGCGCGACAGGAACATGACGAAGGTGTTGACCACGCCCTGGATCAGCGCCAGCGTCACCATATCGCCGTTGGCGACGTGCGACACTTCATGGCCGAGCACGGCCTCCGCCTCGTCGCGACTCATGCTGCGCAGCAAGCCGCTGGAGACGGCGACCAAGGCATTGTTCTTGTTCATGCCGGTGGCAAAGGCGTTGACTTCGGGCGAATCGTAAATCGCCACTTCCGGCATGCCGATTCCTGCCGCTTCGGCTTGCCGCTGCACGGTGCTGACCAGCCAGATTTCCTCCGGCGTGCGTGGAGATTCGATCACCTGCGCGCCGACCGCGCGCTTGGCGCTCCATTTGGAAATGGCGAGCGAGATGAAGGCGCCGCCCATGCCCATGATGGCGGTAAATGCGAGCAGGGAAGTCAAACTCAAACCGCCGTCTTGCAGATAGGGCTCAATCCCCAGCAGCCGAGCGGTGAACGACAGCACCAGCACAATGGCGAGGTTGGTGGCGAGAAAAAGAACAGTGCGTTTCATGGTATGCCCTCTAGAGATAAGCGTTAATGCGGCGCTTCTTCGCTTTCCTTGCCGTGCGACTCGGACTTATGCGAGAAATACAAGGCCACACCGATCAGCGCGATGGCGCCACCCAAATACAGTAGATCCAGCGGGGTGGTGAGATTCATCTTCAGCGCCTCTTCGAACAAGGTGACGATCAAAATCATCAGGATTACCTTGGCTAAGCGCGACTTCAAGTCGTCCAAACTTTCGATCACCAGGATCTTGCTCGACGTCTTGCTGCCATGCGCTTCGTCAATGTCGCTCACGAACAATTCATACATGCCCAGCGCGAAAATCAGCATGAAGGTGGCGAGCAAATAGCCGTCCACGACTTCGACCACATGCGTGATGGTTTCGTCGTGCATGGCTTTGCGCGCATCGATTGCCATCGAGGGGTCGGCGTAATTCAGCATGTGGCCGACGAGATAGACCACATCCACCGTGGCCATGTAGAAAATCGCGGTGGCGGCGGCCATACTGGCCACGACCGCGACCACCACTACGAAGCGGCCATTCCACAGTGCTTTTTCAAATAGGTGTTCGAAGAAACGCATGCATAGCTCCTTGAAATTTGATCCGTCTGAGAACGGCGAATTATAGTGAAGTTTGCCGCTCGTTGCTGGCGTGCTTCACTGCGAAAAGACGGGAGAGGCAATTGCATCGGTGTTTGAATAGGCGTGCTGCGTTGCCACGTGGTTGACTGCCACGAAATCGATGCTGATTCTATCCTGCGCGATCGGTCGGAAAAATTGGTTGGCAAAGGCCACATGATCGGGATGATGGCGATAACTCTCGATCACCTTGGCGTGTGCAAGCTCTACCAGCCAGCAGCAGCGATATTGGGCTTGTTCGGCCACCGCCCAGCCGGTGAACACGCGACGCACGCCGGGAATGGCGCTGAGCACCTCCCGCCCGCGCGCCATGATGACTTCGATTTGTGCATCCGCAGCGCCTTCCACGTTATACATAATGACATGCTCAACCGGCTGCCAGGGTTGGCATTGCATCAGCACTTCGGCGGCGCGCCCCGCCGAACCCCATAGCCGCATACTGCGCTCGACTTGCTCCTGCAAGACGGGTCGGATGCCTTGCATGGTTTCGAGGTAGCCGCCGGCATGGGTTTGCGCGCTTGCACGAATGTGTTTTGCAGCGACATCGGACAATCCGGTGTAGCAGTTGATTTTGGCGATGCCATGCAGAATCAATTTATGGTATTGCTCTTCGCTGAGTCCGCTGCCCCCGTGCAGTACCAGTGGCAGGCCGAGGGCGTCATTGATGCGCTTTAAGCGCTCGAAATCGAGTTTGGCGCGGCCGCGTAGCCGCCCATGCACGGTGCCGATGGAAACCGCCAGGCAGTCTACGCCGGTACGTTCGACATAGGCCTTGGCTTCTTCGACCGAGGTGTAAATCATTTCGCCAGGATGCTTGGCAGCGTTTTCGCCTTCGCCGCCAGCGACGTAACCCAGTTCGCCCTCCACGGTCACGCCGCAAGCATGCGCCATGTCCACCACGCGCCGGGTTTGATCCACATTGACGGGAAAAGCTTCGTGCGATGCATCCACCATGACGCTGTTGCACCCGAGATTGATCGCGCGCACCGCAGAGGCAAAGCTCGCACCGTGTTCGAGATGGATGGCGACCGGCACCGTGCAACGATGCGCGGCGCGTTCGACTGCGGCCATCATTAGCGCGAAGTCGTAACTTTCGAAATGGGGTTCGGCAAGACCGAGAATCACCGGCGAACGGCAACGTTCCGCCGCTGCGATAATCGCCTCCAAAAAATCCAGGCTCACCAGTTCGAAGCTGCCCACGGCATAGCCGTTGCGGTAAGCGTGATGCAGCATGTCGCGCATGTCGGCTAGCGGCATGATTTCCCCTCGTTAGTCCCTAATTGTTGCTCCACTACTTGATACAAATCTTCCAGCGCCGATCCCGTGATGAGGCCGGCGCAGTGATGGTATAGCCACAGATTGCACGCGATGGGCTCATACAGATTGTCGCGCGCGTGAACTTGAAATTCACGCCATGCCATTACCAGCTGGTCTTCTGCAAAGCTGTCGACGCACAGCCAGCTATCGTCGCGCAGAATGATTTCTAAACCGCGGTGTCGCACCAGCGCGATGCGTAAGGGGTTTGCTATGCGCAGTAAAGCGAGCCGCACCCGGTTGTAACACGCCGCCTCAATCTGCTTGGGGAAAATGCGCCAGGGGGGTATTTCATGCGGCGTATCCATGTGTAACAGCAATCCCCTAGTGATTTATCTGGCAATTGATTGGCGCTGGGTTTAAGCGGATTCAGCCTCGCTGTCGAGTTTGCCTTCGATAAACACGCGGCTGGCTAATATATCTTCGGCCTCAATCGTCATCAGGTCGGCTTTGCTCAGCGATTTGCTCGCATTGGCAAACAGCCGGTTGGCTTGGCGCAGGCGCGCGCGATCCAGGGCGTTACGCACCGAGCGCGCGTTGGCGAAATGCTCCAGTTTCATGCGCAAGGTGATGTACTCGAAGAAGGCCTTTTCGGCATCTGGGCTGAAACGATAGTTTTGCGTGGCCAGCATCAGCTTGGCGATTTGCAGTAATTCTTCTGCGCTGTAGTCGGGGAAATCTATATGGTGCGCGATGCGGCTGCGCATGCCGGGGTTGCTGTGGAAAAACTTATCCATGCGATCTTTGTAACCGGCCAGGATCACCACCAAATCATCACGGTTGTTTTCCATGACCTGGAGCAGAATCTCGATCGATTCTGCGCCATAGTCGCGTTCGTTTTCGGGCTTATAGAGATAATAAGCTTCATCGATAAACAACACGCCACCCATGGCCTTTTTAATGACTTCTTTGGTTTTTGGCGCGGTGTGGCCAATGTATTGGCCCACCAAATCATCGCGCGTGACGGAAACCAAATGGCCTTCGCGCACATAACCCAGGCGATGCAAAATCTCGGCCATGCGCATGGCCACGGTGGTCTTGCCGGTACCGGGGTTGCCGGTAAAGTTCATATGTAGGGTAGGGGTCTCGGACGTCAGCGCAAATTGTTTGCGCAGCCGATCCACCAATAACAGCGCCGCGATTTCCCGTATGCGCGTTTTGACGGGCTTGAGCCCGATCAACTCGCGGTCGAGCTTGTCCAGTACTTCTTTTACATTCGAGGCTTCGAATTCCGCCTCAAGATTAACGGGGGCGTCATCTGCCAATACCGTTTGCGTGCTACTTGAATTATCCGTATCGCTCATTGCAAAGCTCCGCTGTAAAACAGGGAAAAAACGGCGACGGGCGAAATGTTTCACCCGTCGCCGCGATACTTCACCTAATTAATACCGCTCGCCTTCCGGCTTATCGGTCGCGTAAGAGTGAATGGTGTAGCGCATGGTACGGCCATCGGTCTCCTGACGCACCAGACCAAAGCCTGGTTCTTTCTTAGGACGATTCACAATGTAGGACATGGTCACACTCTCTACCCCGCGCACGGCGCTAAAAGCGCTGACGCGGATGTAGTGGTTGGGGTAGGTTTTACGGCAGTTGTTCACTTCCATCAAAATCCCGGCAGGATCTTTCAGGTCGAACATCGGGTTGCCGAACATTTCCCAATAGGTGTTGCGCGGGTGCGGATCGTCGGTGTATTCAACGCTCAGCGCCCAACCCTTGCCCAGGGCGTATTTTATTTGCGCGGTAATTTGCGCATCGGTCAAGTCAGGCAGAAAAGAAAACTGCCCCTGCGTGACGCGATTGCCTTGATTGGTCATCATAATCGCTTCTCCTTAATGAATTAAACGCTGGCCGTGGTAGTCGGCACAAAGTCGGGGCTATCGGTGGATTCGTAGTTGAAGGAAACATCCTTCCACGTCTCCAGACCGGCTTTGAGCGGGCCACACCATTTGGCCGCATCCGCCAGAATCTGCGGACCTTCGTTCCAGATGTCGCGGCCTTCGTTGCGTGCCTGAATCATGACTTCCAGCGCGGTACGGTTTGCAATCGCACCGGCTTGAATACCATCCGGGTGGCCGATCGTGCCGCCGCCGAATTGCAGCACTACATCGTCGCCCAGATAGGTCAGCAACTGGTGCATTTGCCCTGCGTGAATGCCACCGGAAGCGACCGGCATCACCTTGTTCATCCCGGCCCAGTCTTGTGCGAAGAACAGGCCTTTTTCGAGTTGAATTTCGGTGTGGGTGTCGAGCAGCGTGTCGTAGTAACCGCGAATCATCAGGGGGTCGCCTTCCAGCTTGCCCACCACGGTTCCCGCGTGGATATGATCCACACCGGCCATGCGCATCCACTTGCAAATCACGCGGAAGCTCATGCCGTGATTTTTCTGACGCGAGTAGGTCGAGTTGCCTGCACGGTGCAAGTGCAGAATCATGTCGTTCTTACGCGCCCAGATCGCCATCGACTGAATCGCGCTGTAACCGATCACCAGGTCGATCATGACGATGATCGAACCCAGGCTCTTAGCGAACTCGGCGCGCGCAATCATCTCTTCCACGGTGCCGGCAGTCACGTTCATGTAGTGGCCTTTGACTTCGCCGGTGGCGGCGGACGCCTTGTTCACCGCGTCCATGCAATACAGGAAACGATCGCGCCAGTGCATGAAGGGCTGCGAGTTGATGTTCTCGTCGTCTTTCATGAAATCCAAACCGCCCTTGAGCGCTTCGTACACCACGCGGCCATAGTTGCGGCCCGACAGACCTAACTTAGGCTTGGTGGTCGCACCCAATAGCGGACGGCCAAATTTGTCCATACGCTCGCGCTCGACGATCACGCCGGTCGCCGGACCTTGGAAAGTCTTGAGATAAGCAATCGGGATGCGCATATCTTCCAGGCGCAAGGCCTTCACCGCCTTCATGCCGAACACGTTACCGATGATCGACGCCGTCAGGTTGGCAATGGAGCCGCCCTCAAACAGGTCGAGTTCATAGGCGATGTAAGCAAAGTATTGCGCTTCGGTTTTGGTGCCGGGGCCGGTGTTTGGCACCAAGTCCACGCGATACGCCTTGGCGCGATACATTTCACAGGCGGTTAAGCGGTCGGTCCATACCACGGTCCAGGTCGCGGTGGAAGATTCGCCTGCCACGGCTGCTGCGCATTCGTCCGGCTCCACGCCCGCTTGCGGGGTCATGCGGAACATCGCGAGCACGTCGGTATCCTTGATCTTGTAGTCAGGCTCCCAATAGCCCATTTTTTTGTAGGGAATCACGCCAGATTTATAGCGTTCCTTACCTTCTTTCATTGTTTCAGATGCCATGGTGATCTCCAAAAGTTGAAAAAACCGCACCATACCCACCTAATACTCCGGGGGGTAATACCCATTTCACAGAAAAGGTATTAATTTCAGTGCGTTGCAGGCATCATGCAAAAGAATATCCATCAATAATAGTCAATTCTTTCGATATGATTGATAGACGTTTATCTATGTATTAAAGAGGGTCACCATGCGCCACAGTACTTTGCGCCAGCTTGAAGTGTTTGAAGCCATTGCCCGTTTGGGGAGTTTTACGCGCGCGGCGGAGGAGCTGTATTTGACGCAGCCCACGGTGTCGATGCAAATCAAGAAGCTCGCCGATGCGGTGGGTTTGCCGCTATTCGAGCAAGTCGGCAAAAAAATGTATCTCACCGATGCCGGACGCGAGTTGCATCAAACCTGCCGTGGCATTTTCGAACACCTCGCGCATTTCGAGATGGTCACCGCAGATATGAAGGGCCTAAAAACCGGCAAGCTCCGGCTCGCGGTGGTGACCACTGCAAAATATTTCGCGCCACGTTTGCTGGGGATGTTTTGTCAGCAGTATCCGGGCGTCGAGGTTTCGCTCAAAGTATCCAACCGCGAACGCGTGCTGGAACGTTTGGCGGGCAACCAAGACGATCTGTATATCTTGGGTCAGCCGCCGGAAGAAGCGGATGTCGTGGCGGAAGCGTTCTTGGAGAATCCCCTGGTGGTGCTAGCGCCCGCTCAGCATGCGCTGGCCCACAAGAAAAAAATTCCGCTCAAACGCATTGCCGAGGAGCCGTTTTTATTGCGCGAGCCGGGCTCGGGCACGCGAATAGCGACGGAGCGCGTGTTTGCCGAACAGGGACTTAAGCTCAAAATGCGCATGGAATTGGGGAGTAACGAAGCGATCAAGCAAGCGGTGATCGGCGGTCTGGGGATTTCGGTGTTGTCCAGCCATACGCTTGCGCTAGATGCGCCGTCGGGTCAGTTTGTCATATTGGACGTGCAAGGTTTTCCCATTCAACGCCACTGGTATTTCGCTTATCCCGCCGGTAAGCAGCTTTCCATCGTGGCGCGCACGTTTGTCGATTATCTGCGGCAAGCCTCAAACCTGATTGGGACGCCAGCGCGCTAATTCTATTGCGACCCGGTATACAATTCCCGCTATTCCGATTCAGACGAGAGAAGGCCCCGATGGAAATCACCTGCTATCGCGACCAGGAATTGGCTTGTGAAACGCGATATTTACCTGCCGCCGCTTACAACCTGGCGCTGACGCTGCTGGCGCGCAGTGCAACGGGTAATTTGTTCGTCCCGATTCGCGTCATGCAATACCTGGCGATTTTAGATAACGAGGAGTGGGTGTTTCTGGATGGTGAACGCAAATGCTGGGTCGATATTGCCTGGCGGCATTTTCGGCCTCAGGCCCGAGTGTCATTAGAAGAACCGGTGGAGTACGAAGCCGTTTTCTATCAATCGAATGCGCGTGATCTCATGTTGCGCTTGCAAGCGGAGCTGCCGCGCGCGCTGCACGATTTGGCAAAGAAGGAAAGGGTCGAAGGCCCGGCGCGGGTGCTTAAGTTCCCCGCGCCCACGCCAAGCTGATCGGGTTCATTCGTCTTCGCCCAACTCAGCATCCCAGCCTTGGTTGCGCGCGTTGGCAATCGCCTGCGCATAGAGTTGGGTGTGTCGCTCACGCAGCGCATCGGGCAGCCGGCTCGGCAGATGCGCATAAGGCTCCCACGCGGCATACACTTGCTCGTACAGATTTTGCATTCTGGCGCCATCCCAGCCCGCGCAGGTTTCGGTTTCGGGCAGGATGCCGAATACCCAGGCATCGCGCACCATGCGTCCGAGGTGGGTCAAGCCGCCTTTTTCATCTTGGTCGATACCGGCATAAACTTTGAGTGTCATCGCGTGAGTCCTGCGTAAAGTATCGGTAATTTCTCGGGTAGCCGTTCGACGTGGTCTACCACCATATAGTTTCTCGCACCAAATATACGCGATACGTATTGATCCGCGCGCGGGTCGAGGCTCATGCAATAAGTTACCACACCAGAGCGGCCCGCTTCTTCCACGGCTTTCTTGGTGTCATGGCGCAGATACTGCGGGTCGCGCACATCTACATCGGCCGGTTCGCCATCGGTGATCACCAGCAGCAGCTTTTTGGACGAGCGCTGCAGCTTGAGATAGTGGCTGGCATGGCGAATGGCCGCGCCCATTCGGGTGGAGAGTTGCCCGGTCATACCGGCCAATCGTCCTTTGGGGATCTCATTGTAAGGTTGGTCAAAATCCTTGAAACGATAATACTCCACATCATGCCGGCCATCGGAGCAGAAGCCGTGGATGGCGAACGGGTCGCCGATTTTGTTGATCGCATCCGCCAGCAGCACGGTGGCTTGACGCGTGAGATCCAGCACCGAGAACTCTTGCCCGGCGACTTTTTCGTTGGTGGATGCGGAGAGATCGAGCAACACCAGCACGGAGATGTCACGCACTTTTCTGACTGAGCGCATCATGATGCGCGGATCGGGTTGCATGCCCATGCGCATATCGATCATGGAGCGAATCGCGGCGTTGATGTCGATCTCGTCGCCGTCTTCCAGCTTGCGCATGCGCTGCACGCCTTGCGGCTGCATGGCGTCGAGCAAAAATTTCATGCGCGAAATCTCGCGTTTGTATTGCGCGGCGATATCGTCAATGATTTGCATATCACCGCTCTTCGCGCGCCGCTCCATCACCGTGGCCCAGCTCGGGCGCTCCAGCTGGATTTGGTAATCCCACTCGGAATAGTGAAACGGGGCGGAGAGCGGTTCTTTGCCTTCTGACTCGTTGTAGGAAACGCCAAGGTCTTCATACGGGAATAATTCGGTGCCCAATACCCAGATTTCCTGCGCGTCGTCACCCGCCAGTTCGCAGTCGACTTCGTTGGCGAACTCCATCACGTTGACGTACTTGCGCACCTGCTGCACGGTGTCGTAACCGGCGCCCGCCGCTTTGTCGAAATCGAATTCCTCGAATTCCCAGAAGTAGCGGTTGTCGTCGCGGTAGGGTGCACTCAGCAAGTCGGTGCGCGGGCTGTAGGCGATGCGCAACTGCGACAACTCATGCGCCAGCGCAACACCCACCTCCCAAGAGAGCTGGTTGTCGGTCAAGCGGCCTTGTTCCGCTGCGAACAATTCTCGTGCGCGGCTGATGAGGGGATGATCATCCTGATAGCTGGCATCCAGCAGCGCGCGGGCGATGCGGTTGAGGTAGTCACCCAAGCTCACCGCTTGCGCCGGGGTCGCGCTATGCAGGCGCGACCACAGCTGACGCATACCGGGGAAAGTGTTGGTGGCCAGACGTTCCACGCGCGCATCCTCGATCACGCCGATGACGGCCATTTGCAGCGGGTTGATGTTCTCCGCCGAGATCGGCTGGCTGGTGTACACGATATGCGCGGCGCAATGCGCGGCAGTGGCACGGTAGAGCGCTAGGCCGGAGACGCGTTCTTCGGGTGCGCCAGTTTTCGTTGCGGAGGCAGGAAGCACAAAATCATCAAAGGCATCCGGCAAGTGCATCAAATAATTTTCAATATAGGGCCGGTAGCCATCGCGCTTTTCAAAATCGCCAGAGGTGGGACGCATGAAAAAATCGCGCCCCCACAAAGCGCGCAGATACATATTGATGCGGCGCTGCACATCCACGAACAGCGTGCCCTTGCGCTCTTGCTGCAATATGGCCAACGACTCTTTAGTCTGCAGGCTGAAGTATTTGATCTGCTCTTCGTAATTGGTGCGGTGCGCCTGCGCACCCCAGGTGGCCCAGCGCCGCAGGCCGCCCAGGGTAAGATTGCCGAACAGCGTTTCCAGATTTTCCAGCATCGGCCGCACGCCGCGCGGCGCTTGCGCCAACAAGACATTCAGCAGTTGCAGATACTTGCGGAACAGCTCCGCGTCGCCTAGCCGCTCAGCGGCAGTAGGGGCACTCGCCAGCACCAGTTCGATCACCGTGCCGCTGGTCTTGGACGCCATCATCATGGCGTTGTACACCAGATCGGGAATCACATCCTCGCCGACTTCGTGTGCGATGGCCGGTGCGCTTTGGATGTAAGTCGCCACCAAATCGCAGCCGCGCCCCAGGCCCTTTAAGGACATCGCGCCTTGCAGGTAATGTCCCAAGCCAAGCGGGCTGAACACGCGCGCGGCCTCGTGCCAAGACGAGCGCAGGATATCCCGCGCCTGCTCGGAGAGGTCGCCCAGGATGTCTGCGTGATCTTCTAGTTTGATGGACATGGTTCAGCGGGGGGATTTATCACTCAAAAAATGTGCTGACCGCCGCGTCCAGCGCGTCGCGCATGTCGGGATCGTCGGTGATCGGGCGTACCAGCGCCATGCGGCACGCAGATTGCGCGACGACGCCCTTGGCGATCAGGCTACCCGCGTAGATCAACATACGCGTGGAGATGCCTTCGTCGAGGCCATGGCCTTTGAGGTTACGCGCACGCTCTGCGATGGAGACGAGCTTGCCGGCGACTTCTGGCGTGACACCGGTTTCATGCGCCACGATTTCGGTTTCGATGTCGTGCATGGGGTAATTAAAATCCAGTGCACCGAAGCGTTGTTTGGTGGATTGCTTCAGATCCTTCATTAGCGATTGATAGCCGGGGTTGTACGAAATCACCAATTGAAAATCGGGGTGAGCGTGGATCAGCTCGCCTTTCTTTTCCAGCGGTAGCACGCGGCGGTTATCGGTCAGCGGGTGAATCACCACCGTCGTGTCTTGGCGTGCTTCGACCACCTCATCCAGATAACAAATCGCGCCATGGCGCGCGGCGATGGCCAGGGGGCCGTCTTGCCAGCGCGTGCCTTGCGCGTCGAGCAGAAAACGGCCGACGAGATCGGAGGCGGTCATGTCTTCGTTGCAGGCCACGGTGATCAGCGGCTTCTTGAGTTTCCACGCCATGTATTCCACGAAGCGCGTTTTGCCGCAGCCGGTTGGGCCTTTCAGCATCATCGGCATGCGTACCGAATAAGCCGCTTCGTAGAGCTCTACCTCGTCTGCGACGGCGCGATAGTAGGGCTCTTTTTCTATCAGGTATTGCTTGATGATGTCGGACATATGGACTCCAAATAAACAAAAACCCCCGTCACCTCGCGGCAACGGGGGCGTTATTACAGCGTGCCTTGCCGCGAAACTTAAACCGTTTTACCGCGGTAGATCACCATAGCGGCGCCTTGCGATTGGTTGAAGTTGTTGTAACCCACCAAGCGCACGTGATTATCCGGGTTGGCTTTGTGGCAGGCTTCTGCTTCGGCCAATACTTTGGTCACATCGGTTTCGCCGAACATCGGCAGCTTCCACATATACCAGTAAGAATCCATCAGATACGCAGGCTCGGTGTGCTCGATCGCCGGGTTCCAGCCTTTGGAAACCAGAAACTCAACCTGTTTTTTGATCTCGGCTGCGGTCATAGCAGGCAAGTAGGAGAAGGTCTCGAACTTGCGGCTGGCGGGGTCGCTTACGCGCGATTTGTAATCCATTACTTCAGACATTTTAAATTCCTTTCAATTAATTTATCTGGATCCCGGATCAGGCCTTTGGCCTGTCCGGGATGACCTTGCGCGAAAGGCGCAAGGTCACTTGTGCGCTACGTCCAGCTTGTCGACGGTGTCGAATTCGAATTTGATTTCTTTCCATGTTTCCATGGCGATCTTCAATTCCGGGCTGTGTGCAGCGGCCTTGGTCAGAATGTCTTTGCCTTCCTTCTCGATGGCAACACCTTGGTTGCGTGCGGCTACGCAGGCTTCCAACGCGACGCGGTTAGCTGCGGCGCCGGCTGCGTTACCCCAGGGGTGACCCAAGGTACCGCCACCGAATTGCAGCACGGAGTCATCACCAAAGATGTTGACCAGTGCCGGCATGTGCCATACGTGAATACCACCGGAAGCCACCGGCATCACGCCCGGCATGGAGCCCCAGTCTTGATCGAAGAACAAGCCACGGCTGCGATCTTCAGGGATGAACTCGTCACGCATGGTGTCGATCCAGCCCAGCGTCGCTTCGCGGTCGCCTTCCAGTTTGCCCACCACGGTGCCGGAGTGCAGGTGATCACCACCCGACAGACGCAGCACTTTGGTCAACACGCGGAAGTGAATACCGTGGTGCGGGTTGCGGTCGAGCACGGCGTGCATGGCGCGGTGAATGTGCAACAGCATGCCGTTTTTACGGCACCAGTTGGCCAAGCCAGTGTTGGCCGTCAAACCACCGGTGAGGTAGTCGTGCATGATGATCGGCGCGCCGATTTCCTTGGCGAACTCGGCACGCTCGTACATCATTTCGGGCGTGGGAGCCGTGACGTTCAGGTAGTGGCCTTTGCGCTCGCCGGTTTCACGCTGCGCTTTCAGCGTAGCTTCTTGCACGAATTCGAAACGATCACGCCAACGCATGAAAGGCTGGCTGTTGACGTTCTCGTCGTCCTTGGTGAAGTCCAAACCGCCGCGCAAGCATTCGTACACGGCACGGCCGTAGTTCTTAGCAGACAGACCGAGCTTCGGCTTAATGGTGCAACCCAGCAGCGGACGGCCATATTTGTTCATCTTGTCGCGCTCGACTTGAATCCCCTGGGGTGGGCCACCGCAAGTTTTTACATAAGCGATCGGGAAGCGGATGTCTTCCAAGCGCAGCGCGCGCAGGGCTTTAAAGCCGAACACGTTACCGACCAGCGAGGTCAGCACGTTCACCACAGAACCTTCTTCGAACAGGTCAATCGGGTAAGCCACGAAAGCGTAGAAGCAGGTGTCGTCACCAGGCACGTCTTCGATGCGATAGGCGCGGCCTTTGTAGTAGTCCAGATCCGTCAACAGATCGGTCCACACCGTGGTCCAGGTGCCGGTGGAGGATTCGGCGGCCACCGCAGCGGCGACTTCTTCACGATCCACGCCCGCTTGCGGGGTGATTTTGAAGCAAGCCAAAATATCGGTATCCAGCGGGGTGTATTCCGGTGTCCAGTAAGTCTGGCGGTACTCTTTTACACCGGCGTTATAAGTTTTAACGGCCATAGCAAGCTCCTTTGGGTAATGAGGAAATTCGGTTCGTCGCAACATGATGCGTCGAATGAACGGCGACTATACGGTCTGTTATGTATAAGTAACAGTGAATTATTCTGATAATTACGATAAGATAAACCTTATATATAAATAAATGGCTAATATGTTGCATCTCACCTTTCGCCAACTCTCCGTATTCGAGGCAGTCGCGCGCCACCTCTCCTATTCCCGCGCGGCGCAGGAAATGCATCTGACGCAGCCTGCCGTTTCGATGCAAATCAAACAGTTGGAGGAGAACGTCGGTTTGCCGCTATTCGAGCAATTGGGCAAAAAGATATACCTGACCGAAGCCGGGCGTGAGCTATCTCACTATAGTCGAGTAATCGCACAACAGTTGTCCGAAGCCGAAACGGTGTTGAACGATCTAAAAGGCTTGCAGCGCGGCCGGCTCAAAATATCAGTCGCAAGCACGGCAAATTATTTCGCACCGCAATTGCTCGCCATTTTTAGCCAGCGTTTTCCCACGGTGACCGTGAGCTTGGATGTGACCAACCGCCAAGCGCTGCTCGCGCAGCTGGCCAATAACGAAATGGACATGGCCATCATGGGCCAACCACCGGAGGGCTTGGATCTGGTGGCCGAATCCTTCATGGAAAATCCGTTGATCGTCATCGCCCCGGTCAACCATCCACTTGCCAGTGAAAAGAAAATCCCCCTCGAACGCTTACAAAGCGAAACATTCCTGGTGCGCGAACAAGGCTCCGGCACGCGCATCGCGATGGAACGCTTTTTTAAGCAACACGGCGTCGAGTTTCAAGCGGGGATGGAAATGAGCAGCAACGAAGCGATCAAACAGGCGGTGCAAGCAGGGCTGGGCTTGGGGATCTTGTCGCTGCACACCATCGGCCTGGAACTCGAAACCAAGCGGCTGAAAGTGCTGGACGTAAAAGGTTTCCCCATCATGCGTCACTGGTATGTGGTGCACCGCAAAGACAAGCGGCTATCGACGGTGGCGCAGGCGTTTAAGGCGTTTTTGTTGACTGAGGCGAAGCAGATTTTGGGGCAATAAGCAGGGATACCATGCCAGTTAGGTCTTGTAAGAGAACTTTTAACGGACTATATTTGGTCTGTAAGAATCCTCCCGGAGCAGCCATGCGCTACACAACGCAAATCAAATCGATCAGTTATCTCAAGGCCAACGCCGCCGAGGTGCTGGATCAGCTAACCGAAAAGCGCGAACCGCTGGTCATCACGCAAAACGGCGAGGCCAAGGCGGTCATGCAGGACGTAGCCTCCTACGATGAGACGCAGGAAACCTTGGCCCTGCTGAAAATTCTGGCGCTGGGCAACCGCGAGATCGAAGAAGGCAAAGTTAAACCCATTGCCGAGGTGGTGAACCGGCTGCGCAGCAAAAAAACACGCGCCTGATGCGACACAAGGTATTGCTTACCGCAGGCGCGGAAAGCGATCTCGAAGCTTTGCACGCCTACATCGCAGAGCATGATGCACCCAGCCGTGCAGACTACGTATTGGATAAGTTGATGGAGGTTGCCGAGAATCTGGCCACTTTTCCAGAGCGCGGTTCGTATCCTCCGGAATTGTTGGCGCTTGGCATCCGGGAATATCGCCAATCATTCTTTAAGCCCTATCGAGTCATCTACCGAGTGATTGGGAAGCAAGTGATCATTTACGTGATCGCCGATGGTCGGCGAGATATGAAGTCGCTGTTGGCGCGTCGTCTGCTCGGCGCATAGCTGTCAAGGCGCGAGTCTTGTGTTCGATGTGAAATGAAGTAATGTCGCAATACAAGATGTACATCTTTCAACGCTTTGGTTGCGTCCCGTGAGGATCAAGCGGTATGTATTTTCACGGTTTCTGAAAGTCGCGATTTCAATCGCTCCACCGCATCCGTTTGCTCCTAAGAAAATTCGCTGCGCCCAAAGTGACCATAAGCTGCCGTTTGCCGATAGATCGGACGACGCAACCCCAGGGCTTCGATGATGCCGCGCGGGGTGAGATCGAACACGGCACGCACCGCCGCCTCCAGCTTCTCGTCTGCCACGCTGCCGGTGCTGTGGGTATCGACTAGCACCGATACCGGTTCGGCTACGCCGATGGCGTAGGCGATCTGTACCGTTGCGCGGCGCGCGAGTTTTGCAGCAACAATATTCTTGGCGATGTAGCGCGCCATGTAGGCGGCTGAGCGATCGACCTTGGTGGGGTCTTTGCCGGAGAAGGCGCCGCCGCCGTGGGGGCACGCTCCACCATAGGTGTCGACGATGATCTTGCGACCGGTGAGCCCGGTGTCGCCGTTGGGGCCGCCGATCTCGAACGGGCCGGCGGGATTCACCCAGATGCGGAATCCCGGTGTGCGCAAATCCTTCGGCACCAGCGGGTCGATGATCGCGCGCGTGATTTCCTGCGTGACCCACGCGGGGTCGAGGCCGCGCTCAATCTGGGTGGAGATGACGACGTTATCGATTCCGACTACCCTGTTGTCTTCATACACCACGGTGATTTGGCTTTTCGCATCGGGACGCAACCAGGTCAAGGCGCCGGAATGGCGCAGCTCGGCCAGCCGCTTCACCAGACGATGCGCCAACCAAATCGGGTAGGGCATTAAGTCCGGCGTTTCGTCACAGGCATAGCCGAACATCAGGCCTTGATCCCCCGCGCCGATGATGCCACCGGCAAGCTCCACGCCTTTGTGAATCTGAAACGATTGGTGGTTGAAGCGCACATGCACATCGCAGTGATCCGGATCAATGCCGGTCTCGGCATCACGATAGCCAATGTCGCGCAGTACTTGGCGTGCAATACCTTCGGCGCTGTTTTGGATTTTCTCGTAGAGGGCTTTGTCGATGGTTTTGAATTCACCGGCGATCACTACCAGGTTGTCGGCGACGAGCGTTTCGCACGCCACTTTGGCAGTGGGTTCCTCGGCAAGAAAGGCATCCAGGATGGCGTCCGAGATTTGATCGGCAATCTTGTCGGGGTGTCCTTCCGAGACCGACTCGGAAGTGAAGAGGTATTGACGTGGCATTCAGTGCTCCATGTTTTTATTAGAATTACTCGTCTTCATCCTCATCCATCTCTAATTCATCATGCGTATCGATGAGCTCCTGAACATCGTCTACAAGCATACCGCCGCCATTATTGAAATCCTCAATTTTTTTAGCGGATAGATGCAAAATCTCCGTGGCAACATGCTCGGAAGAAAATTGATTTATTTTTTGAAACAGCGTTTCCATGAACTGCGTAAATGTGATGTCGTTATCGATGGTTTCATAGGCATCGTCCAATGCATTTTGCGCAATGGCTTCGAAATATTCTTTAACGGAGTTGATAGCTTGTTCATCTAAATTCATAGTGACCCCCCTTAGTTTTCATTCATCTGTTGCCGGCAGGCGAATCGTGTACTGCCCGGATTTTTCGTGGCGCACCACCGTCAGCAAATGTTTCTTTTGGGCGTCCTCGACCAACTCCTTGAACGAACGATAGTCATAGGACGATTCGGTAAAGCCCGGTTTGCGCCGTTGCATGGTCGTCTTGACCAGCGAGCCCCAGATATTCTCATCCGAGCCGCGCTCTGCAATCAGCGCCTCTACCGTCTCCACAATAAAATCCAGCGCCTCCTGGCGTTTTTCGGGTTCACCTTTCGGGGTAGTGGATTTTTTATCTTTCGCGGGGGCCTTTCTGGCCCTGCGCTTTTGTTGCGCCTCTTGCTCGCGCACCAAGTCGTCGTAAAAAATAAACTCATCGCAATTGGCGCTGAGCAAGTCCGAGGTGGAATCTTTTACGCCGATACCGATGACGTGCTTATTGTTTTCGCGCAGCTTGGACACGAGCGGGGAGAAATCTGAATCGCCGCTGATAATGACGAAAGTATCCACGTGCGATTTGGTGTAGCAGAGGTCCAGCGCATCCACCACCATGCGAATATCCGCCGAGTTTTTCCCGGATTGCCGCACATGCGGAATCTCGATCAGCTCAAACGCCGCTTCATGCATGGTCGCCTTGAATTCCTTGTAGCGATCCCAGTCGCAATAGGCCTTCTTCACGACGATGCTGCCCTTGAGCAGCAGACGTTCCAGCACTTTCTTAATGTCGAATTGCGCATATTTGGCGTCGCGCACGCCTAGCGCGATATTTTCAAAATCGCAAAAAAGCGCCATGTTGGTGATTTCGATTTGGCCAGCCACCGACTTCTCCTCACTTATAAAATACCAGTTTAATCACTATAGCCCAATCAGCGCCCCCTAAAAAAGGGCCGATTTACGTTTTATTCTTCAGCCTATCCTTGAGATCGGCAAAGGGATTAAAGGTGGCGGTGCTTGCGGCATTGCCGCTATCGGTTCGCCCCGCTGAATCCTTCAGCTTGGAATGCTCATTCTCATGGCAATAAGTGCAGAGCAATTCCCAATTGCTGCCATCAGCGGGATTGTCGTCGTGGTTGTTATTCTTGTGGTGCACTTCTAATAGTTGCAGCGTCTTGTGGTCGAAGCTGCGCGCACAGCGGCCGCATACCCAGGGGTAGAGCTTCAGCGCTTGCTCGCGATAGCCCAGCGCACGTTTGTCTGCATTGAGCCGCGCTTCACGTACCACTTGATCTAATTTGCTCGGGTCTTTTGCCATGAGTGCCTCACTCGTCTTTATGTTTATCAGCAATTGCGAGTCGCCACAGCGATGTGACCTCGGCCGCGCGAGCCGCGTGCAGCGGGTCGGTCTCATCGGTGGCGCGCGGGTGATGTGGCCGAATATCCATGCGGTCCACCGCCTTCAATCCCGCCGCGTCGATCGCGGCCAGCAACGCATCCCGGGAGCGCAGGCCTAAGTGCTCTGCGAGATCGGAGAGGATCAGCCAGCCTTCACCCTCGGGCGTCAGGTGCCCGGCCAGCCCGCTGAGGAATCCGTACAGCATGCGGCTCTCCGGATCGTATACCGCGTGTTCAAGGGGCGAGCTTGGCCGCGCTGGAATCCATGGCGGGTTGCACACGACCAGAGGCGCGCGCCCTTCGGGGAAGAGATCGGCCTGCACCACCTCTACCCGCTCGGTTAGACCCAGTCGCTCAAGATTTTCTCGGGCGCACGCCAGCGCACGCGGGTCTTGATCGGTGGCAATCACGCGCTCAACGCCGCGCCGCGCCAGCACCGCGGCGAGCACGCCGGTGCCGGTGCCAATGTCAAAGGCCAGCGTGGTTGCGGGCAAGGGCGCTCTGGTCACCAACCCCACATACTCGCCCCGCACCGGCGAATACACGCCGTAGTGCGGGTGGATGCGCGCGCCCAGCGCCGGAATCTCCACCCCTTTTTTGCGCCACTCATGCGCGCCAACAATTCCCAGTAGCTCACGCAGGGAAGTCACGGACGCTTCACCGCCCGCGCCGTAGGCCTCACGACACGCTTGACTAAAATCGGGCGCCCGCCGCAGCGGGATGCTGAAATCGCTCTCCAGCGGAATCAGCAGCATCGACAAAGTGCGCGCGCGCTGGGACTGGGCTTGACGATGAAAATTGAAAACCTCGGCTGGCGACAGGGCCGGCTTGTGCGGCTTGCGGTCGGCGCGCCGCGCCATTGCCTGCAGCAACTGGCGCGCATTCTGAAAATCGCCGCGCCACAGCATGGCCGTACCCTCGCAGGCCAAGTGATATGCGGCATCGGCCTTCATCTGATCATCAGCGATCACCACACGCTTAGGCGGAGCAGTCCCGCGCTCCGAGCGCCAACGGGCAGTGCGGCTCTCGTCTGCCTCGGTCCAGCTGATTACGGGGTGGGTGATCACGCTGATGCTTTAGTGTGTGATCGGCTTCCAGCCGGGATGGTCGAAATAGGTATCATATTTTTCCAGCGCGCCGAGCAGCCTCACCGCGCCTGCTTGGCGTTTAGTGCCGTTCGTCTTACCTTGCATCGCCTCCACCCCGCTCAAAATATCGGCGATGATCAGGTGCAGCTGTGCATCGGCTTGCGGATCGAGCTTGCAGTTGGCCACGATGTAGGCCACCTCATTGCTCGTTTTTTGCGCGAGTGCGTTGTACTTGGCGCTGGATAGTTTGTTTATATGAATGGCGGGCAAAGCGGTGGTCATCGCTGCGCGTATGTTTTCCATGCCCTTGCGCAGCGGTGCATCGGTCGCCCATTTTTTGCCGTCGTTCAGCTTCGTGGTTGGGCTAGCGCCCGGTTCATGTTGGTGCGCGCTAATTTCAGCGGTAGCGAGGTTGGTGGCAGCGAGGCTCAACGCGAAGGTGGTGAGCGCCACCCGTTTCCAGATGCGATGGATTGCAGTCATGATGCTATTTCCCTATTTTGGTTTGCCGACCACGGATAAAGACGAGGAATAAAAATCGTCATGGCAGCGGAGACCGCGATGGCGACGAATGAGCCAACGACAAACAAACGCCAATTATTGGGCTTGAGCGCGCCCAAGGCGACAATCAAGAACAACATAGGCAAATCGAGAAAATGGGTGAATGTGGGCACATTTTCTGCGCGCGCTTTTTCCAGCTCGGGCGTAAAGGCACCCACCCGCAAAGCCTCTTTGGTTAAACGGCGCAAGCGCATGAAGTAGAGTCGAGTAACGGTATTGCCCTCGATGAATTCGAAAGCGAACAGAAAGACCATGCCCGCAAGCCAGGGTGTGGCAACGAAATTCCACCCGCCGAAAAACGCAGCAATCATCCAGGCGCCGGAGATGAGGAGAATAACCGCCCCCGGAATCACCACGCCATCGTAAAACACCGCGATGTTACGTACTGCCTCGGAAAAGCGCACCAGCTCGCTTGACTGACGCGATCGCAAATCGCTCAGCCAGACACCAATCAGGCCGCCACCAATTAAGACTGCGCCAATGATGTGCGCGAGTTTTAACAGATCATAGGTCATGCTCGTGAGCCCTGAAAGAATGGGTGAAGCAGATCACACCAGCACTTGGCGCGTCTCGCCAAAAAAACGATGGATCTGCTGCTCTACCCTCGGATCGATCATCACTTCGGGCCGCTTGCCATTCGGACAGGCGAGTCGTGGCGTGGTTCCGAATAAGCGGCAGATCAGCGGACGCTCTGCGTAGACTTGGCAACCCTCTTCACCCAGGTGCGGGCAACTGAGATCGGCCAGCGCTGCCTCGTGCTCCGCATCGCTTTTGACGGGCAGTCTGGCCATCTCTTCACTTGAGGTGGTCACCGGCCCGCAGCAGTCGTGGCAGCCAGGGATGCACTCGAAGCTTGGAATGCGCGTTCTGAAAAACCGGATCTTTTGGCTGTTTTTGGACATGGGATGTAAACCTCCGGTCGGTAAACGACCGTTAGAGGGGCATAGTAGAGCAAGCCGAGCGGCTTAGCGACAGCGCGTCACTTCGGTGTCGGCCAGGCGGCGCACGTAAGTTCCCGCTTCACGGCTGATGCGAAATACATTCAACGTGCATCCGCCATTGTATTGCTCCAACTGCGCTTCGTAATTCATGCCTTCTTTAGGGGTGAGCAGGAAGCGTTTACTGCACTTCCCATAGTTCCACTTGACCCCGCCTGGCCCTGGCCCATGGGCGGCTTTGATTTGCGCAGCGAAGGTTTGTCCACTGCGGATCGCGATCTCACTGGCGTTGGTTCGGGAAGACAGGTCGCTCAAGGGCATGCCGACGCTGCGGCCTTGACCGGTCTCGTTGCGCAGCGCTTCCCCGACCACGGCAATCGTCGAGCCGGGAGTGCTGTCGCAGCGTGCGTCATTTAGTGCGTGGATTTCAGTCTTGTTGCCGGGGAGCGAAACGAAGCGCAAATTGGCCGTCGGCCCGGAGAGCGGAGGGATGTAGTGCGCGCAGCCTTGCAAGGCAAGAAGAATGAAAAAGAGAGTGAGTTGTGTAGAGCGCATAGAGGCTTCAGATTATATCAACTGTGAGCAGTCAATAAATTCCGGTAGTTCAAGTGTTATGGGGATAACTATACGTCGGCTTCATATGATTCAAGATTACCAAAAAATTAGGGCGGCACCCGGCTGCCCGTTTTGCAGTAGCGCAGACCTAATTTGGCAAGCCGTATCTGACATTTAAGGCCGTGAACGGCACAATGAAAGCGCTTGCGAATCAGCAAATCACATGAGCATAATGAGTGCCCAAATAAAATTAATTGTTCTACGAACGACAGCGTCTGGATGTTACCTGTTGTGTGAACATGGGAGTGTAAATGGCATCTTCTGCGACAACCCCCAAACCGCCGTACTATGCCGTAATCTTCACCTCCGTTCGCACGGATGGTGATAATGGTTATACCGAAATGGCAAACAGAATGGCGGAGCTTGCCTCAGTGCAACCTGGTTTCCTGGGCTTTGATACCGCACGCCAGGAAATCGGAATATCGGTTTCTTACTGGTCTACGCAAGAGGCAATAAAAGCCTGGAAAGAAAACGTTGAGCATCTCCAGGCCCAAAGCAGAGCAAGAGACTGGTATACGGAGTTTCGTGTTCGCATCTGTCGCGTAGAGCGCGAGTATGGTTTTTAGTGTGAGCCTCTTTCACGCCAGCAGACCAAGCGGCGCTTTGACGTTATGCGTTTTTTTGAACAAAGGTTTGCTTTTTTTCTTGGCGATCGGCGTGGCAGGGTATGCTTTTTTTGCCTATAGCGTCTTGCCTTTGGGATCACTCGTGCATCCAGAGATGAAGGCGAATTTTCTGGTGCATTCAACCGGCATTTACACACATGCCTTCGCGTCCAGCGTTGCGTTGATGCTGGGTCCGCTGCAGTTTTCTACGCGTCTCCGGCAAAAATACACGGTCATACATCGCTGGTTCGGGCGTACCTATTTGTCCGTGGGCGTAATGGTGGGTGGTCTATCCGGCCTTTACATGTCCCAGTATGCTTTCGGTGGTCTGTATGCGCGGCTTGGCTTTGCGGCGCTTGCAGGCTTCTGGCTCTATACCGGCTTGCGTGCCTACCTGGCTATCCGCCGAGGAAGGATTGATGAACATCGGAAGTGGATGGTACGAAACTTTTCTCTTACGTTTGCTGCCGTCACCTTGCGGTTCTATCTACCGGCTTCTATGGCCGCAGGTATCGAGTTTGCGATAGCCTATCCAATCATCGCCTGGTTATGCTGGTTACCCAATGTGGTACTCGCAGAATGGCGATACAACGCGGCACATAAAATATGAACATCGGCATCGCCTCAACTGACGCAGAGATTGCAGCTTGTTACCCCGTGATGCTTGCGCTTCGCCCGCATATTGCAGAGAAGCATTTTCTTTCCTTGTTCCAAAGACAAGAAAACACAGGCTATCAGCTGGCTTTTGTGCAGGAGGCGGCCGGTGTGGTTGCCGTTGCGGGATTTCGGGTCAGTGAAAATCTGGCGTGGGGGCGTTTCCTGTATGTTGATGATCTGGTAACCCACCCCGCTCACCGCTCAAAGGGGCATGGGTCCAATTTGCTATCGTGGCTCAAAGCGTACGCGGTAAAAGCAGGCTGCTTACAGCTGCACCTGGATTCCGGGATCCAAAGAAAAGAGGCACACCGCTTCTATGAACGTGAAGGCATGACAGTGGCGGGCCTTCACTTTGTCGAGATTTTAGTGCCAGAATAAACCAGCCGACATCACCGATAGCGCTACGCCGCCTGAGCTGAATTTGTTTGCGGCATGAAACGGAAACCATGAATACAACTGCCCTCATACTGCCCGGGATCGGTAACTCCGATCCGGACCATTGGCAGAGTCTTTGGGAGAAGGCCAATCCTTCGTTCGTACGCGTGCAACAGCGCGACTGGGATAGACCAGTTTGTGATGAATGGCTGGAGGCTTTAGAAAAGTCGGCGGCACAGTTTGGCGTCGGTGCCGTGCTGATTGCGCATAGCCTTGCGTGCCTGCTTGTGGCGCATTGGGCAGCGCGAACCCGTCTCGAGGTAAAGGGCGCGCTGTTGGTGGCGCCGCCGAACCCCGATGGTCCTAATTTTCCAAAGGAAGCCACAGGGTTTTCGCCTTTACCCCTCAAGCCATTTCCTTTCCCGAGCATCGTCGTGGCGAGTTCCAACGATCCCTACGGAACGCTGGATTTCGCAAAGGCCGCTGCCTCGGCATGGGGCAGTCGTTTTGTCAGTGTCGGGGCCGCCGGTCACATCAACTCAGATAGCGGCCTTGGCGAGTGGCGTGATGGTTTTGCTTTGTTCCAACAACTTGCCGCAAACGATGCGTGATTAGCGTTTGCCCAGCCACGCGGCGAGCAGCTGTTCCTCTCGAGCGAGTTCGAAGGAGTTGACGAGCCCGCGCTGCAGGGCGAGGGCCACGGCGCGAGTGCGAATATTGACCACGTCGGTCGCGCTCGATTTTGAGGTCGCTGCTTCATTGGCGCCGAGTTTGGCGTAGAGCGACTGCAAGCGGTTCTGCACGCCCCGGCGCGAGAGGTAGCGGCGTTCGGCGATGGCGTTGTCGGTCAGCCCCAAGGCAATGTCGATGAGCACTTCATATTCCGCATCGGTCAGGGCGTCATGACGTTGCAGCGTGCGCGCCTGGACGCGCCGAACTTGCGGGTCGATCCAACACTGGTCCTCATCGAAGACGGCCTGCGCGGCCCGTGCCACGGTGTCGGCGGGATTGCTCTTCAGCACATAGCCGTAGACCGTTTCCGCCGGGACGATTTTGGTGAGGGTGCGCACATAGGTTTCATCGCTGTGCTGCGACCAAAACAATAAGCGCGCCGCAGGCTGACGTGCCCAGATATGGCGGGCCAATTCGATGCCATTCAAGCTCGGCATCTGAATATCCGTGACGATCCAGGGCTCGGACTCGTTGGCGCAGGCATCGAGCGCTTCCTGGCCGCTGGTGGCGATCGTGGGTGAGTAACGCGCTAACACTTCCAGCAGAAAGCGCCGGTCGCGGGGATTATCGTCCGCGATGATCAGTTGGGGCATGGCGTGGAAACCAGCGGCAGGCTGAGCTCGAAGCGCGTGCCGCTGCTGAAGCGGGAAGCGCCCCAACTTGTTTGCGCACCGATGGCTCGTGCGCGTTCTGCGATATTGAGGCAGCCGTGTCCCTGGCCGGTTTGGCTGGCCGGCATGCCGATGCCGTTGTCTTCCACCGTGCACAGCAGGTGTTGCGCCACCACCCGGATCGACACTTCAAAGCGGCTGCATTGGGCATGCCGAATCACGTTATGGATGGCTTCTGTGGCGATGCGGAATAGTTGGATCTTTTGCTCGGGCCGCAGCGTGTTTTCGGCTTCGTGGTCGAATTCAAAATGGTAATCCGGCAGGCTGCTGCCGTGCCGTGCCAAAAAGGAGCGCAGTGCAGCCTCCAGACCGAGAATTTCCAGTGACTGTGGATGCAAATCTTCGATCACGCACCGGATCGATTCGGCCAGCGCCGCCACGTTGGCGCGTAGCTCGCTAATGGGCGGTGCGTTTGCCTGCGCGCCATCCGCCTGATCCAGCGTGCGCGAGAGCGCGGTGAGGTCGGCCAGCACGCCGTCGTGCATATCCATGGCGATACGGCGTCGCTCGTCCTCCGCGCCTTGCAATACCTTCTCCACCGCCACTGTGCGGATGAGCCGCTGGGTCATGGCGGCGAGACACTGGTCGAGCGTGTCCAACTCATCGCGTACGTGGATCGGCGCGGGGTAGGGCGCCAGGTCGCCTGCACAAACGAGTTGAGCGCGTTGGGTCAGGCCAGCGAGACGTCGGCGAGTAGCGTGCAGCCCCCAAGTGGCCAGACCGACCCCTAACACGATGCATACCAACAACACGGTGAGCGAAGCGTTGATCAGTTGCGCGACGATGATGCGTGAATTTTGATGGTAGTTTATGAGCGCGCTTCGCTTCTGCGATTGAAAGCCGACCGAAAGTTGTTTGAGGGAGGGTAACAAGGCGCTCAGGGTGGCGTGAGCGGCATTCGGATCGACATGCTCCGGATCGCGCAAGCGCAAGCTGCTTTCTTTGATGATGCGCCGGAGATCTTCGGGTGCGGGCATAAGCAATTCGGGACGCCGCGCGCTGTCGAGATAAATCTGTGCCTGCTCGATATAGTCGAACAGCAGCTCATCCCGTTTAGCTGGCGCCGCAATCATGCGTTGCGCGAGTTGATCGAGGTTGCTAGCGCTGGCAATCATGACCAGCGCACGATCAGTCGAAATCTCCCATTGTCGAGGTATCTCATTTTCGCGATTGATGCGCGGCAGTTCGACCAAGGTGTAGGCAACCAGACCGGCCAACAACAGAATGATGGTGGTTGGGGTAAGCAGAAATTGGTAACGAAAGGGTAGTTGCATAAGATTAAAAATAGCTTGTTCTAAGAACGATCATAACCGTATTTCCCGCGCAACTCACTGTGCAAATGCACAGTCTCGACTGTTCCGGCAGCGGATCAAATTTGCGTCTACACACCTTCTGCATTGGCAACCGGCCGAGGATAGTGTGCTCCATGCCGTCTGACTGTAGTTCCGTGGGGTATTCAGATTGGCGTCACGAGAGGAGAGCAAGCATGAAAAAACGTTTGTGTGAAATGAGTGCAATTTGCGCACTGTTGATGTCCTTCGGGGCTGCGGCGCAATCAACCGATGCAATCACCAAGGAGTTTGAAACTTATCGCGAGCTTATGGAGGCCGACAACCCAGCCGAGATTTACGAAGATGCCGGCGCGGAAATGTGGAAGGCCAAACGCGGGCCAAAGCAGGCCTCGCTCGAGCAGTGCGATCTCGGTCTAGGGCCGGGCGTGGTCAAGGGCGCCTATGTGCAGATGCCGCGCTACTTCGCCGACGCGGGCAAGGTAATGGATGCCGAGCGGCGCATCGTGCACTGCATGGTCATGTTGCAAGGGTTCTCGGAAGCGGATCTCGCCAAGCAGCCATTCAGCAAAGACGGTTACACGCCCGATCCATCAACGCTGGTGACGTATGTGGCAGGTCAGTCGCGCGGCATGAAAATCGATGTGTCGCGCAAGCAATCACAGGTGGCGAAAGCGTATATCACTGGGATGGAGATATTCAACTATCGCGCCGGCCCATATGATTTTTCCTGCGCCAGTTGTCATGGCGAGGACGGCAAGCGCATCAGAACGCAAAGGCTGCCCAATCTGAGTAAGCGCGGCGAAGAGGCGATGCTCGCCATTCAAGGTTGGCCTGCGTATCGCATGACGGGTGGTTACCTGCTGACTTTGCAGTGGCGTCTGAACGACTGTTTCCGTCAGCAGCGCTTACCCGAGCCGAAGTACGGCTCCGACACCATCACCGCGCTGTTGACTTATCTGACCGCCAACGCCAACGGCCAAGTCTACAAAGGTCCGGGCATTAAACGTTAACAGGAGAAAAAACATGAAAGCACAACACACGCTATTGTTGTTTACGCTGGCCGCCACATTTTCGCAGATGGCTTCAGCCCAGGATGACAGCTACGGCGCGCTTCCGGCCCGCCCATTTACGCAAGATTTTAATGCGCGCGGTATCGCAGGCTTAGAGCGACTGCAGGAAGACAGCGTGCAAGCCGCCTGCAATCACTTCGCCCCGCGCAACGTGGTGCAAGCGCTGGAGCAGGCGCAACTGGCCGCGATCAAATATCCGGCCGACGGCAAGTTCCTAGGCGATTGGAAAGGCGGGGAAAAAATCGCGCAGAAGGGAGGGGGCATGACCTGGAGCGACAAGGCGGGTGCTGAGAACGGCGGCAACTGCTACAACTGCCACCAGTTGTCGAAGGCGGAAACCTCGTTTGGTACGATCGGTCCCAGCCTCAACCAATATGGCGCGCTACGCGGCAACTCGCCGGAGTTACAGAAATACACCTATAGCAAAATATTCAACGCCAAGGCCTACAACCTGTGTTCTACCATGCCTCGCTTCGGCCATGTAGGTGCGCTGACCGAACAACAGATCAAGGATCTGGTCGCGCTGCTGCTCGATCCCGAGTCACCGGTCAATAAAAAATGATTTGCCGCTTTATAGCTTGATTCATCCAAGGAGATCATTCGCATGCCATTCAGCACGCTATCTATCGCGTTATTCGCGCTCTTGTTTTCCGCCGCCGCTTTCCCGGCATCGCCTTATGCCGGGCAACAGGAGCAGGAAATCAAATCCTTGTCCGTGCAGGAAGTCGGCGATTATCTTGCAGGCAAGGGAATGGGATTGGCCAAGGCGGCGGAATTGAATGGCTATCCAGGACCGTCCCATGCGTTGGAGTTAGCCCAACAACTTGTGCTGACTTCAGAACAACGTGCGCAAACCGAGACGTTATTCAAGGACATGCAGGCGAAGGCCGTCGCTGCGGGTAAATCGCTCGTGGAGGAAGAAAAGGCGCTGGATTATTTGTTCGCGATGAAAACCATTTCTGCCGCCACGCTGCAAGCCGCATTGAGCCGCATTGCCGAGCAACAGGCGCAGGTGCGTTTGATCCATCTGGAAGCGCATCTTGCTCAAGTGGCGATTTTGTCGCCGCCGCAAATTGCCTTGTACAACGAATTGCGCGGTTACGCGGACCCGGCTAAACAAGATGCGCACCAGCATTCCGCGCACTGACGCGCTGGCCGGGCTGAGAAGATTTCGCATGAGAGCCACCTTATTTTTAGTCGCGCTGTTTTTTGTTCCTATGGCGATGGGCGCCGATTATGCGAGAGAAAAACACTGGGCCGACGAGATCGTTCCCAGTCTCGTCATCGGCCATCCGGTTTATTTGCAAACCGCTAATGGCCGTCATTTTCTCAACCTCTACACTGAAGCCGCCAAGGCCAAAGCCGCGGTCATTGTCGTGCATGGGCGCGGCATTCATCCGGATTGGGGGCTGATCGGCGTATTGCGCACCAAGCTTGCCGACCAGGGCTACACCACGCTATCGGTGCAAATGCCGGTGCTGGGAGCTGATGCTGCGGGGGATGTGTATCTTCCGGATTTTCCGGAAGCGGGTGAGCGCTTGGCGGTAGCAGTGATATTTTTGCAGGCAAAGGGATACCAAAAAATCGCCCTAGTCTCGCACAGCATGGGCGCGAGAATGTCGAGTGATTATCTGAAAAATAATCCTGCTGTGCCCTTATTTGCGTGGGTATCAGTGTCAATTACCAACGATGCGCTGGGGTCGCTCGGCATACTCAATTTCCAAGTTCTAGATCTCTACGGCGAGAATGATTTGCCGCAGGTCTTAAAAAATAACAATGCCCGCGCTCAAGCGATCAAGAAAATAAAAGGCTCAAAGCAAATCATGGCGCCCAAGGCTGAGCATTTCTTCAGCGACCAGGATGATGTGCTGGTGAACTACGTGAAACGTTTTCTGGACGAGTCGCTGAGGCGCACGCCGCAGGCGCCCATTAAAAAAAATGCCCATCATGCGATGGGCGTTTTTATCCTTGAATACCCTTGCGATCAGAAGCTGGCGGTGATGCTCACGCCCACATAGCCGCTGGTTTGGTCGTCGCGCGCGTTGTTGCCTTCGGCTTCGCGTTGCCCGGCCGATAGTGACAGGCTTAAGGACTTCGAGATTGATGTATTTAGGAAGAGGCCGTAGCGGGATTCGTCATATTCTTTGTTGCCTCCCAGAATGACTTCGGGCCCGATCGTGACGTTGCCGAAGGCATACCCGACGCGTCCGCGCACCCAGTAGCTATCATAAGCAGTACTGTATTTGCCGAGGAGTGCGCCATACCAAGGCGAGCCCAGCGTTTCGACTTCTGCCTGAACTGCAGCGCCAGTCTTGGTGCCGCGCACGTCGTTGCTGTTGTCGTTTGGGCTGAGGTCGTGATCCTGGTGGTCGATGCCGCCGTAGAGCGAAAAACGATTACCTGGATTGACCCACTGATAACCGATGCCGAGTTCGGCGCCGATAGCGTCGCCGTCGACCTTGCCGCCCGTTACTGCGGTCGTGCCATAGTCATACTCACCATAGGACAGCATGCCTCGCAGCAGAACGCCACTCTTTGACAAATCACCATTCATCGCCTTAACGCCACCGATATAACCAAAGGTGGAATTGTTAGCGGCGCTGACACCGGCAAACACCGCAGTGTCGGCCGCACTGGCTTGTCCGATAGCCAAGATGGATAAAGCAGCGATGACATATTTTTTTAGCTTCATGAAAATCCCCATTTGAATGGTTAGATAACTGCGTTTGGCGATGTTTGGTGTGGGTCGATTATAGCAAGGTATCGCCAAAATCTTTTGCCATTGAGGCCAGGGTGCGGCAATGACGCAATGGGTCGTTCGGATTTTATCGTGAGCATGTCTGCCGTCGCAAGCTTGCCTGTCAGTACGACCGGATAGGCTGTTTCAGAAGATAATGGAACAAAGCTAATAATCTCAAACTCTTGGAGAGAGTTTATCGAGCGAGTTACGAGTAGTAGTTCGGTATGCTGAGGGCTGTTGGGTTGGCGCAATAATCCGGCATCCCAGTGCCGTTTTGGTTCCACGCCGGTCCACCGCTGGCCGAATAGTCGTCCGACGATATCTGAGGGCGTTAAAAAGTAAGCATGGTGATGTTGCAGTTCCCGTTGCCAAGCTATTGAATAGAGCGTGGCAGCCAGGTGATCCCGCTGCTTTTCATCGCTCCAGATGAAGTTTCCTTCCACGCCATCCGGTCCCCAATATGTCACTTCGATTGCGCAAGCGAGCGGACCATCGGGTAGGTGCAGCGTGAACGGTAGCACCTTGTCGGTGGGAATCGAATGCAATGGCAAGGCCAAGCGAACCCAGTCTTCGGCGATTGCCACGGTTTGCCCGGCGGGTGCCAAGCCGGCGGCCAGCGTCACAGGCAGTGGGAGTTGGAAGCGGAAAAAAGTGTGGGAGCGCCGCGCGTTACTTACCGCTTTGGTGGCAAATCCCACCGCGCGGAGCATATTGAACGTGGCCCAGAAGCCTGCAATGGCAACCAGATCGGCAGAGTATCCCGGGGTTAGCGTGTCAAACAGCACGCCTGCTGCAATGCGGCCGGTGCGAATTAATTCGATCAAGGCGTGCGCCAGCGGGCCGACCACAAAATCATTGTGCAGACGCCACGCAGCGTAAGCCAAGGCCAATACGCTTAGGGTGAAGAGGGTGAGTTGCGGCGTCATCAGACGCCAACTGACCTGGCCTTGAATGTTTTTGGCCGACGATCGCCAGCGCAATTTTTTGCCCAGCAATGCGGCAGCGGCAATCAGATGCATGGGCCATCGCGCCATCGCATACAGTTCGTTGGCCCAGAAGCGGCTGAAGCCGCAGCCAAACTCCTGTAGTAATAAGTGGCTGAAGATGGGATAACACAGCACGACTAGCACGTTGAAAATACTGATTCTAAACGGCGCCCACCCCAGCACCAGCGCACAAAGCGGCACCATAAACAGCAAAAGTTGTTGCCAGCCTTCGAGATAAATCACCCCAAGCGACAGGTAAGACAAACGCTGTTTAAACGTGAGTCCGGCGCAGGTGAAGATGCGTTCGTGTTTGAGGGCAGCCAAGTTTCCGTGCGCCCAGCGGTGTCTGGTCTTATAGAACTCCCCCAGGTCGGCGGCAGCAATACCATAGGCAACAGGCTCATTGAGGAAGTGGGTCTGCCAACCTTGCTTGTGTAACTTTAGTGAAGTATGAAAATCTTCGGTGACGGTGTCGACTGGGATTCCGCCGATGGCATCGAGTGCGCTACGCCGATACAGCACACCCGTGCCGACGCAGGTGGATGCATTGCGACTTTCGCCGCATGACTGCGCCAAGTTGTGGAAGTAGGAGCCTTCGTGCCACAACCCAGACTGCTTACGGGGGTTGAGATACTGAAAGGCATCGGTGTTGTAGTAGTCCTGTGGCGTTTGTACCATGGCGACACGCTCGTCTGTCATCAGGCCGAGCAGGGCGTCGAGCGCATGCGGCTGGGCAATGTGGTCGGCATCGAACACGGCAACGAAATCGGCCTTGCTATGTTGTAGGCCGTGGTTCAGATTGCCGGCCTTGGCATTCTTATTGAACTTCCTTGCCGAGTAGTGCACGCCCAAGTCGCTAGCCATTTTCGCGACTTCTGCTCGATTGGCGTCATCTAGTACCCAGGTCTGGTGCGGGTAGAGAATGTCGCGTGCAGCCATCACGGTTCGCCGAATAACGTGCAATGGTTCCCTGTAAGTGGGAATCAGCACATCCACCTTTAAGTCAGGCGAGGGTTGACCTGGTTCGCGGTGCGTGTAGCGCCAGGTACCGAAGATGATGGTGAGACCAAGGATAAAACCGATGCATTCAGCCAGGAAGTATGCAGTTGAAACCAGGAGCGAATCAGGATTAAAAATGTTGATGCGCCAAGACAAGTAGATCAAGGAGCTGATCACATAAATTGCGGCTACCGTTCGTCGCAGTGTGCGCCGGTGATTGAAACGCGCATTAATTTGCTCCGAAACGGAAAAATGGGCTATGGAATTCATGCGCGTTGGGGATTGGCGTGATGGCCTTGACAGTGGGGGCACGCAAAATATAAAAAAGCGGCCATGGGGGCCGCTTTTTTACGATTGAGCCTGGAAATTATTTTACCTTCGGATCCAGCTCGCCCTTGTCGTAGCGCTTCTGCATTTCTTCCAAGTTAAACACCTTCTTGATCTTGCTGGCTTGGCCAGCCGCGCCGAATGCTTCGTAGCGGTTTCTGCAAATGTCACTCATGCCCTTGGTGGCTTCCTTGAGGAATTTGCGTGGGTCGAAGTTGGATTTGTTTTCCGCCAGGTGCTTGCGGATCGCACCGGTGGAGGCCATGCGCAGGTCGGTGTCGATGTTCACTTTGCGTACGCCGTTCTTGATGCCTTCCACGATTTCGGAAACCGGCACGCCGTAGGTCTGACCCATGTCGCCGCCGAAGCTGTTGATGATGGCGAGCCAATCTTCCGGCACGGAAGAGGAGCCGTGCATCACCAAGTGCACGCTCGGGATGCGCGCGTGGATTTCTTTCACGCGGTCGATACGCAGCACTTTGCCGGTGGGCTTTTGGGTGAATTTGTACGCGCCGTGCGAGGTGCCGATGGCGATGGCCAAGGCATCCACTTGGGTCTTAGTGACGAAGTCGGCGGCTTCATCCGGGTCGGTCAACATCTGCTCGTGTGTCAGCTTGCCTTCGGCGCCGTGGCCGTCTTCCTCGCCGGCCATGCCTGATTCCAGGGAACCTAAGCAGCCCAGCTCGCCTTCGACGGATACGCCGCATGCATGCGCCAGTTCGGCCACTTTAGCGGTAGTGGCTACGTTGTATTCATAGGTGGCGGGGGTCTTGGCATCATCCATCAGCGAGCCGTCCATCATCACCGAGCTGAAGCCGGACTGAATGGAACGGAAACAAATGCTGGGCGATGCGCCGTGATCTTGGTGCATACAGACCGGGATGTGCGGATACATTTCAATCGCGGCCAGAATCAGGTGGCGCAAGAAAGGTTCGCCGGCATAAGAACGCGCGCCAGCGGAACCTTGCAGAATCACCGGGCTGTCGACCGCGGCGGCGGCTTCCATAATCGCCTTCACTTGTTCCATGTTGTTAACGTTAAAAGCCGGCAAGCCGTAGCCGTTTTCGGCGGCGTGGTCGAGCAACTGACGCAGGGAAATTAAAGCCATGACACTCTCCTTAGATAAAAACTTAACAATTCATTCTAGTTACTGGACAGGGAAAACCTGACCCCAGCCACATTATTTCTTGTGATCGCCTACCCGTACTAACTTCATGGTATTGGTGCCGCCGGTTTTGCCGATCGATTCACCATAGGTCAGTAGGATTAAATCGCCTTCGCGCACGGCGCCCCGGCGGCGCAGCTCGTCTTCGGCTTCGATCAACAACTGTTCCCGATCTGACGTTGTGGTCTTAAAGTTGACCGGATACACACCACGAAACAGGGTCAACTTTCTACGGGTTTCGACTTCCGGTGTCAAGGCGTAGATCGGTACATCGGTATTCATGCGCGACATCCACAGCGTGGTCGAGCCGGATTGCGTGAGCGCGGCAATCGCCTTCACATTCACGTGGCTGGCGGTGAACATGGCGGACATGGCAATGGTCTCGTCGACACGCTCGAAATTTTTCTTCACGGAGTACTGGCTCATGAAGGAAGTGTCGGCTTCCTTCTCCGCCTCAGTGCAGATGCGATCCATGGCCGCGATAGTCTCGATCGGATATTGTCCGGCGGCGGTTTCGGCCGAGAGCATCACTGCATCGGTGCCATCCAGCACGCCGTTGGCTACGTCGGATACTTCGGCGCGGGTCGGGATCGGGCTGTTGATCATCGATTCCATCATTTGTGTGGCGATGATCGCCAGCTTGTTTTTCTGGCGCGCCATGCGAATCATTTTTTTCTGCAAGCCGGGCACGGCGGCATCGCCCACTTCCACACCCAAATCGCCGCGCGCGACCATGATGCCATCCGAGGCGTCGATGATTTCTTCTAGCGCGACAATGGCCTCGGCACGTTCGATCTTGGCCACGAGCAAGCCTTTGCCCCCGGCCGCGCGCAGTAGATCACGGGCGCGCTGCATGTCACTGCCGGAACGTGGGAAGGACACCGCGATATAGTCGGCCTTAAACGCCGCTGCGGTTTTGATGTCCTCCATATCTTTTTCGGTCAGCGCGGGCGCCGACAAGCCGCCGCCTTGGCGGTTAATGCCTTTATTGTCCGACAAGGTGCCTCCTTGCAGCACTTTGCAGAAAATTTCCGCGCCTTTGACGTCTTCAACCCACAAAGTGATACGGCCATCATCGAGCAACAGCGTCGCGCCGCGTGCTACATCTTTGGGCAAGTCTTTGTAATCGAGACCCACGCGCTCCTGGTTGCCGAGCGCGCAGTTGGCGTCGAGAATGAAGCGGTCGTCGTGATTGATCTGGATTTTTTTGTTTTCAAATTTACCGATGCGAATCTTCGGGCCTTGTAGATCGGCCAGCACCCCCACGGTTTTACCGCGTGCGCGCGCCAGGGAGCGGATCATTTCAGCGCGGCGAATATGATCTTCTGCTTTACCATGCGAAAAATTCAAGCGCACGACATCCAAACCAGCCGCAATCATTTGATCCAGAATTTTCGGATCATCAGATGCGGGGCCGAGGGTGGCAACAATTTTGGTTCTACGTAGCATATTTTTTTGGGTGAGCAGTGAACGGTGAGCCGTAAACGGTAAATGATGAAAGGCGGTGCGGCGAGCTTTTTCCGCTCACCGCTTCCCGCTTACCCCTTCGCCCGCTCTTCCAGAATCGCTACCGCAGGCAATTTCTTGCCTTCGAGAAATTCCAGGAATGCGCCGCCGGCGGTGGAGATATAAGACACTTTGTCGTAGATGTCGTATTTCTGAATCGCGGCAATGGTGTCGCCACCACCGGCCAGGGTAAAGGCTTTGGTGTTGGCAATCGCCATGGCGATGGCTTTGGTGCCGGCGCCGAATTGATCGAATTCGAACACGCCGACCGGGCCATTCCACACCACGGTGCCGGCTTTCATAATGATGTCCACGAGTTCTTGCGCGCTCTTCGGGCCGATGTCGAAAATCATGTCGTCGTCGGCGACCGCGCCAGCGTCTTTCAAAACCGCTGGTTCGTTGGCGTCGAATTTCTTGCCGCACACCACGTCAACCGCGATAGGGATGGAGGCATTGCGCTTGGACATTTTTTCCATGAGCATTTGTGCGGTGGGCACTAAATCATCTTCGCACAAAGATTTGCCGACGTTCTTGCCGGTGGCTTTGAGGAAGGTGTTGGCGATACCGCCACCGACGACCATTTGGTCGACTTTTTCGGACAGGGCTTCGAGCACGGTGAGTTTGGTCGAAACTTTCGAACCGCCGACGATGGCGACCATGGGGCGTGCCGGGCTCAGCAGGGCTTTGGTCAGCGCGTCGAGTTCTTGCGTGAGCAGAATGCCGGCGCAGGCCACCGGTGCGTATTTGGCGATGCCGTAGGTGGAAGCTTGCGCGCGGTGCGCGGTGCCGAAGGCGTCCATCACGAACACGTCGCACAGCTTGGCGTATTTTTGTGCGGTCTCATCGACGTTTTTCTTCTCGCCTTTATTGATGCGGCAATTTTCCAGCACCACCAGCTCGCCTGCAGCGACCTCGAAGCCGCCATCGACCCAATCCTTGATCAAGCGCACCGGCTTGCCCAGGCGCGCGGCGATATTGTCGGCCACCGGCTTGAGCGAATTTTCTTCCGACCATACGCCTTCTTCCGGGCGGCCCAAGTGCGAGGTCACCATCACTTTTGCCCCTTGTTTCAAGCAGTGGTTAATGGTGGCCATGGAGGCGGTAATACGCGCGTCGCTGGTAACTTTGCCGTCTTTGACCGGTACATTGAGGTCGGCGCGAATAAAGACGCGCTTACCTTTGAGGTCGAGATCGACCAGTTTAATAACGGACATGTTTCTCTCCTGATATAGATAAGGTGTAAGAGATAGATTGGGGTCTATGTCTTACACCTCACGCAAAGTGAGGCGTAAAAGAAGAAGGGATGAGGCTTTCGCCTCATCCCCTATCGGTATTACTTCGCTACGTGCTGCACTAAACGCAGCATATTGCAGGTATAGCCGTACTCGTTGTCGTACCAGGCCACGACCTTGACGAAGGTGCTGTC